>MDTG01411790.1_pt1 | contig 20980 bp, 24 predicted proteins | sample 811421 | NCBI WGS metagenome assembly MDTG01 (sample SAMN05326645, study PRJNA326480) | marine metagenome | isolation source: seawater | place: Pacific Ocean: South East | collected 2011
CAAACATTTCTTTTGAACTTAATACTTGACCTTCCTCTTTGGCTTGATCCAATTTCCTTTGAGTTGGGTCCTGATCTTTCTCTTGACCATCATCTTGTTGACCTTCAGCCATTTACAAGTGCTCCCATCGTTTCATTAAAAATCATTATCGCTTCATCAATTAATCCAGATAAAGAAACACCGATTGAACCTGCTGCAAGATACAGCATGAAAAAAACACCAAGCATTGTCATTGGAAAACCAAAAGAAAATAAATTTAATGTTGGAGCAGATCTAGTTATTACTCCTATTGCAACATTTATTAATAACAATACAACTACTATGGGTAACATTATCATTGCCGCAATAAAAAACATTTTTTTGGAGGCAAATATTCCTCCCTCTACCAATACTTCAGGATTTATGAATGTTCCTATAGGGATAAAATTATAACTTTCAATTATTGTATGCATGACTATAAGATGTCCATTTAACGAAAGAAAAACTACTATTAAAAACAAATTAAGAATTTGGCTAACAACAGGTGATGATGATCCAGATGTGGGATCAATTTGTTGTGCCATACTTAATCCTGAGGCAGCAGCTATTTTCTCACCAGCTAATGAAACGGACGCAAAAATAATTGTTAATATTAACCCAGCTGATAATCCAATTGCTATTTCAGTAAAAGCAGTTGCAACACCTGAAGATGAAGATATGTTCTCGATAGTTGGAATATAAGGATTAAGAGAAACAATCAGTAAGGTAATTGTCATTGCAATGCCTATTCTAACAGGTAATAAAACAAAAGGAGCACCAAAAAGAGGAGATGACAATATAAATGAACCTACCCTAAGGCTAGCAAAAAAGAATTGACCAACTTTTTCAATTAAAAATTGTAAATCTAAACCTGGTAAGCTACCTATGTTACTTTCAGAGAGTTCTATCATACTAATTAATACTTCTTATTGTTTCAAAAACTAAAGAAAAATAATCGCTTAAACCTGTTAGAATATATGGAGCTAAAAGTCCGAAGGTTATAAAGACAACTACAACTTTAGGAACAAAACTTAGGGTCATTTCGTTAATGGATGTAGCAGCTTGAAATATACCTATAACAAGTCCAATTATTAAAGCTACACCTAAAATAGGTCCAGCAACGGTAAGAATCTCCCAAAAAGCTGTTCTTAAAAAATTTACATTAGAGTCAAAGTCCATTTTATTTCCTTATGAAATTGAGTATGTTGCAGCAAGAGAACCAATTGTCATAGCCCAGCCATCAACCAAAACAAATAATAATAGTTTAAAAGGCAAGGCAACTAACATAGGACTAAGCATCATCATACCTAAAGACATTAGAATAGAAGCAATAACCATATCTATCACAAGAAATGGAAGAAAAAGAAGAAAGCCTATTTGAAATGCAGTTTTTAATTCTGATGTTATGAAAGCAGGAAGTGCAACACTAAGAGGCACACTTTCATTGTTTGAGTATGATAAATCTCCGTTCATATCTGAAAACATAAGCAAATCTGTTTCTCGAGTATTATTAATTAAAAAGTTTTTAATTATTCCCAAACCATCTTTCATTGCAATTTGTGCAGGTTTTGTTTCTTGCAAATACGGGGATAAAGCTGTGTCATATAAAATTGTTAACGTTGGAGACATTATGAAAAAAGTAAGAAAAAGAGCTATAGCTATCAATACTTGATTAGGTGGTGTTGATTGAGTTCCTAGTGCTTGTCTTAAAATAGATAAAACTATAATTACTCTTGTAAAAGATGTCATGCCTAAGACTAATGAAGGTAACACCGTTATTCCTGTCATTAAAGCTAATATCTGTAAAGATAATGAATACTCTGTCCCTTCATTTCCCTTGTCCATTACGCTAAGAGCAGGGATACCTTTAGCAATGCCTTCAATTATCTCTTGTGAAAAACTAATTTTAGAGAAAAAAATAAATGGTAAGCTAATAAGTATTATTTTTATAAAAGTTTTAATATTTTTTTTCATTTAGAAATTTACCTTCGGATTTAATCTTCTTGCTATTGAAATCGCCCGCATCATTTTTTTTTCTTCTTTTTGCGGTGTTTCCTTACTTTTTGATATTTTGTTTTGTTCTTTAAATGGATTATTAACTAACTTATTATCTAGTTTTCTTGAGTAATTTTTTTTTGTTTCTAATGGAAAAACGAAAGGAGTGGCTCCTTTTGATTGAAAGACAGCAAATTCATTATTATCAATTTTCAATATATGAACATTTTCATTCAAACCTGTTTTTGAAGACTCAATTATATTTATTCTTTTGTTTTTTTGAAATCTTTTTGAAATTGAGTTTTTATTTTTTTTAATCCAAATTTGAATAAAAAATAACAAGCAAATAAAGCTTATCGCGACTATGAATTGCCATATACTGAATTCTTGTAGCATTTTTAACCTTTCTAAATCTTTAGATAAAGAAAGGCAATTTTTATGCCAAAAAAACCTTTAAATTAATTAATAAAATAGGAAAAATTTTTAAAATTAGTCAAAAAAATGACTAAATGCTCTCTACTCTTTTCTCGGGATCAACTATTTCAGAAAATCTAACACCAAATCTTTCTCCTACCATTACTACCTCTCCTTGAGCGATCATTGTACCGTTAACTAGAATATCTAGAGGGTCTCCTGCTAACCTATCTAATTCTATTACTGACCCTTCATTCAGTCTTAGTAAATCTCTGATTTTAATTTCAGCATTTCCTACTTCTACAGTTAACCTTACATCTATATTTTCTAATACTTTTAAGTTTTCAGCATTAGCCCTTTCTGATTTATTTTCTTTTATTTCTGAACTCTCAGCTGTTGTTTGGTTTTCATTTTCATTTTCATTATCTTGCATTGGTTTTTCCATTTTAATAATTATTTCTTAATTCTTTCTTTAAGGTTAATAGCAGAATTTCCCCCTACATCACCTGTTTCACCGATAAATATAGGTTTATCTTCAACTCTAACTTCAACTCCTTCACCAACTTGTATTGGAAAAATATCTCCTTCTTGTAATCTCATAAGTTTTGAAACCGAGACCGTCGGCTCACTCAATCTTGCTGTGACTTTCAATGGGACTTCCAAAACAGCCATTTCTAATCGTTCTCTCCATGAAAAATCATCAGCAACTGCTTCAGTTTGTACTCTTGATCGAAGTTGAGAAGCAATTGGCTTCAAAGTTTGTAGTGGATAAATAATATCAAAAGTTGCAGCATCAATATTTGGAAGTTGTACTACAAAAGAACAAATTATTACCAAATCGGAACTATCAACAAAAGATGCAAATTGAGGATTAGTTTCTCTGCTGTGAACATTTAACGTTAATGGTATTAAATCTTTCCAACAGGTTTCTAAACCCCTAGATAAACCGTTAGAAATAATTTCGATAACTCTTTCTTCAGTTGCTGTAAATTCAGTTCTAGTATTAGTAACTTTATCAATAGTTCCACCATAATATGAATTTGTAAGAAGGGAAACAAAGTTTGGATCTATGACAATTAAAAGGTTTCCTCTTAGTTCTTCAACTCTGTTTGTTGTTAAGCTCATGAAGTTTTCAATGCCTGAAGTATATTCATCAAACGTCTTTACCTCAGGAGGAAATGAAGATATCCTTGGTTGTATTCTTAACATAGGAAGAAAAACGGAACGTGCTATTCTTGCAAAACGTTCATTAAGCATTCTTAAAGCATAATAATCACCAAGAAGTGATAGATCGTCTGAACCAAAATCAAAGGGTTTAACATTTTCTTCTGCAATATCGAAAGGACCAGATGATGATGTTGAAGGTTCGTCCTGCAACCCATCTATCAGTGCTTCTACTTCATCGCTTGAAAGTTTTCTCGAGGAAACCAAAATTTAACTCCTTATAGATTTTTTACTGAAGCATAAAAGAAGTAAAATGTACATATTCGATTCCACCAAAACCCTCAAGTTCCATCAATTTTTTATTAAGAGAGTCTTTTATGGAATTTGCTAATTCATCTCTTCCATTTTTTCCTTGAATACCATCTTCAGAGAAATTACTCATAGTACCAAGTATTTCTGACCTTAATGCAAGTTGATGCATTTCTACATTTGACATTACTGCATCGTCATATTGAGTTGATACACCAATTCCAACTTGTAAAAATTTCTTAGAACCTTTCAGGTTGGTTGTAAATGTTCCTGAAAATTCATAATAAGTGGTGAGAAAGTTTTTTACTTCTGGAGCTTCTTTTTTTTCTGGTCCAACATTCTGTTCAGCTTCAAGAGCGGCGGCTTCTTCTGCTTCTTTCATTTTTCTTTCAATTATTTCTTCAATTTCTTGAGATGGATCAGCTGCTTTACTCCCAAATAAGAAATAACCAACACCTAGCCCAATAGCTACTAGTCCAATGGCACCAATACCAAATAAAATATATTTTAGAAATCCTTTTTTCTTTTTTTGACCTTCTGCTGGTTCGTCAGCCATTGCTAAACCCTCTTTTTTATCTATGCAATTACATTTACAATAGAATTGTTATAATTTAGAGATTTTTTTCTAGAAAAATCTATTTTTTCTTTTTTATTATCTTCTTCAATTATTTTTAAATTATTTTCATCGCTTTTTTTCTTATTATTTTTGTTATGATTATTATTATTGTTTTGAGTTTGAAAATTTGTTAGTTTTAAACCCGCTGACTCAAATATTTGAGATAATTTGTCTTCTGCACCATTTAATAATAGGGCACTTGCTGCATTTTCAGTATTTATAACTATGTTAGCATTATTTTGATTTAAAGATAAACTAAGGTTCAACTTACCTAATCTTTTTGGCTCTAAAGAAATGGTTATTCTTTCTTTTCCAGTAAGAATTGCTCTTTCTATTATCTTTGCTAATTTATTTCCCCAGTTTTTTTCAAGCATTTGTAAATGAGTTTCTAATTGACTTGCATTACTTGAATTAGAATTAGATACAAATTTAATACTTTTAGAAAAAGATTTATTATTTGAAAAGTTTGAGATACCGTCAGTCTTTTCTCTATATTTTGAATCTTCAAATTTACTTTCAGACATTTCACCTTTTTCTAGATTTACATTTTTGATATCTTTAATATTTAAAACTTTCTCAGTTTTTATTATGTCATTCTGTAATAAACTTTTACTATATGGTTTTCCATTTTTTGAATTTTTTTTGGTAGTTTTTTCTTTATTTAGATTTTCTGAAAGTAAAACATTTTTATTATTGTGAGAGTGAATTTTGTTAAATTCTTCTAAATCATTTTTAGTGATATTTTGATTTATTTTTTCGATTGGTTGATTTTTGAGAACTAAATTTATATCTAAATTTTTATTAGTTCCAGATTTATTTTCTTTATTATTTTCATTATAAATATTACTTATGGAATTCTTAAAGTTATTTAATTTTTCCTTAAGGTTTAGGTAGAAATTATCAATGTCTATTTCAAAACTTATTTCGAATTTGTTTTGTAAGGTTGGACTTTTTGAGATTAAATTATCAACACTTATTTTTTTTAAATTCTCTACCAAATTAACTTTGCTGTTTTCAAGTATCTTATCAAAGTTAATATTTAAAATTTCTAGAGGCAATGAGGTATTATTAGTTAAAAAGTTGTTATTTATTTTTAAAGTGTCATCATTTTTGTTAATATTATTTTTTAAAAAATTATTTTTATCTTCAAGATTTACAAAAATTGTTGCAAATATATTGTCTAGTAATGATTTTTCTTCAGAATTCAAATTCTGTATTCCAGTGTTTTTATCTGAAAAATTTTGATTGAGATTTATACTTACCATTTTTCCACTGCTTTTGTTTTTTTTTATTTAGCAATTTAGGTGCCATTTTTAACTAAAATATAAATTTCTAATATTTTGCAACTATCCTGTATTGTAATGCCGCTTCATTTTTTTTCTCAATTTCCTGAATTTCATTTTTTTTCATTTCAGTGAATCTTTGTTTGTATTTCTTTGACTTTTCTTTAGAAGTTGCGAGCAAAATGTTTTGATCTTTAATTTCTTTTAAAAGAAAATTTATTCTATTATCAATTTTAATAATTTGATCTTTTATCTTTGTATTGTACCAATTTTCAGCTTTTAAATCACCGCCTGTTTTTTGGTTTTTATTTTCTATATTTTCTTTTATAACTTTATTAAGTTTTAATTTTGTACTTTCATTAGAATTTAACTCTTTGATCAAAGTATTTTTTTTTGTTATTACTTTTCTGAGTTTTATATTTTCTTTTTTAGATAACAAATTATATATTTTCTTTTTATTTTTCATATTAATTACCTTCGAAAATTTTAATTAAATTATCTTTACTTTGTTCAAAATTTGCTTCGATATTTTCGCTTTGTTCAATATGTTCCTTTAATTTAGGCCATAAATTAATAGCAGTATCTATTTCTTCATCTTGACCTGATTCATAACCTCCCATTAAAAATAAATCACGATTTTCAAAATATAATGATAAATATTTTTTAAATAGTTTTGAATAATCTTGATGTTTTTGATCTGTTATTTCATTCATTACTCGACTGATTGAAGAAGAAATATCTATTGCAGGGTAAATACCTAATTGTGCTTGTGATCTTGACAAAACAATATGACCATCAAGTATTGCTCTTGAAGTATCAACAACTGGGTCATTGGAGTCATCACCATCAGCAAGTACAGTATAAAAAGACGTAATAGAACCTTGATTTTTTGTTCCTGTTCCAGATCTTTCAATTATTTTGGGTAATAAAGAAATTACTGAAGGAGGGTATCCTTTTGCAGTAGATTGTTCACCCAATGCTAAACCAATTTCTCTTTGAGCATGTGCTACTCTAGTCAAAGAGTCCATTATGAGTAATACATTTTTCCCTTTTGATTGAAAATATTCTGCAATTGCCGTAGCTCTGTTAGCTCCTCTTATTCTTAAAAGCGGAGATCTATCAGCTGGGACAGCAACTATACAAGTTTTTTTACTCGATGTTCCTGATAATACATTATTTACAAAAGAACCAACTTCTCTTCCTCTTTCTCCTATTAATCCCACAACTACTATATCTGCCTCTGTATATTTGCTCATCATTCCTAAAAGAACAGACTTGCCAACTCCTGAACCAGCAATTATTCCAAGTCTTTGTCCTCTACCTACAGTTATGAGACTATTAATAGCTCTAACACCAACATCTAATGAGGATTGAATAGGTAATTTTTTTAATGGATTTGTATGTTTTCCTTTTAAAGGCCAACTTTCATCAACATCTAAGATTTTTCCTTCATCTAAAGGATCTCCAAGTGCGTCAATAACTCTGCCTAAAACTCCATTTCCAACTGAAATATGAGAGCCTTCATCAAATAATGTAACCTTTGCTCCAACTTTAATTTTTGCACCTAAATCATAAAGAGATAAAATATTTTGATTTTTAGCAAAACCAATAATTTCGGCTATTGAGGACTCTTCACCATTTATATCTACCTTACAAAGAGATCCAACATGAGCAGGAAAACCATCACATTCAATTATATTTCCATTAAACCTATTTACTTTTCCAGAAAAAGCAATTGGTCTTTTCTTTTTGAATTTTTTAATATCAAACATAAGGTCTTCAAATAATTTAGTCATTAATTTTTTTACCTTCATTGTCATTATCAACTTTTTCTTCAGTAATGTCTTTAAAAGTATCTGAAGCTTTAATTGATCCGACTTCAATAATTATGTCACCAGAAACAAGTTCTTTATCTATAACTAAATTATATTTTTTGTTTGAATTTTCAGTCATAAATTTTTCAATTATCTCATGGTCGTCCTTACTTAAAAATATTGATGGAGTTCTTGTTTTTTGATCAATATTTTCAATCAAAGTTTCAATTCTATTATAAAATTTTTCAGGTAATTTTCTAATTTCACTTCCTGCTTTTTCACTAGCAAGAGAAATTATGGTGTTTATCATTTCTTCTCTTAATTCAATAAATTGACTGGAATTTATCCCAAGTATTAAGTTTTGTGCTTGTTCTAAAGATTTAAGCGCTTGATTAATTCTTTCTTTAAAATCTTTATTAATTTGTTCTTGTCCTTCATTCAAACCTTGCTCATATCTTTCTTCTAGTTGTTTATTCTTCTCAATATTTGATTGAGTTAATTCTTCAATCTTTTTTTCTAATTCTTCTACTTTTCTTTTTTTTTCATCCTCCTTTTCTAATTCTATTTCTCTTTTTGAAACTTCTTCTTTTTCATTAATGATTGGTTTTTCAATTATTTCATCATTAATATTTTTTTCTTGAAATTTAAACTTTTGAGCTGTTTCTTCTGCTATTTCTATTAAAGATCGAGGTTTAAAATTACATTCTTTTTTTGCTATTAATGAATCTTCATCATTCTTAAATGAAGAAGATTTAGATGCATTTAAAAGTCTCATAATTTCATTTTTTTTAAGAGGAATTTCCTCTAATGTTTCGGAGGTATTCATGAAGTTCTTTCTTTAATATTTTTAAACATAATCGTCACCACCTCTACCAGCAAGAACTATAGATCCTTCGTCTGATAGCCTACGAGCAACATTGATTATTCTTTTCTGAGCTTCTTGTACTTCAGTTAGTCTAACTGGACCAAGAGCTTCCATTTCATCCTGGATATTAGCTGCAGCTCGTGTAGACATACAAGAAAATAATTTATCTTTAAGTGTATCATCAGCTCCTTTTAAGGATAGAACCAAATCTTCTGTATCTGTACTTCTTAATAAAGTTTGTAATGATTTATCATCTGCCATTAGAAGATTTTCAAAAACGAACATATTATCCTGTATGGCTTGCATAAGTGATCTATCAAACTTCGCTACATTCTTTAATATATGTTGCTCCATCTCTTGTTTTGCGAAATTCATAATTCTAGCTGCTGCTTTAACTCCTCCAACTTGAGAGGCTCTTAAAGTTGTGTTGGCAGCAAATTTTCTTTGCATAACTTCTTCTAACTCTTTTATTGCGTCTGGTTGTACTGTTTGTAAAGTTGCTATCCTTCTAATTATTTCTGGTTGTAATTTTTCTGGAAGCATAGTTAAAACATCCGCTCCAAGTGCAGCGTCCAAATAAGAAATTATTAATGCAATTATTTGTGGATGTTCATCCAAAATTAATTCTGAAATGGACCTTGCATCCATCCAATCTAAAATCTCGATTGGTCTATCACTACTTGATGGAGTTATTCTACTAAGAACAGATTGAGCTTTTTCATCACCAAGTGCTTTTTGTAAAACATTTTTTATATAATTACCTGCTCCCAAGCCAAGACTTGTTTGTTCTTTCATTATAGCTAAGAAATCATCTAAGACTCTATTAACTGTATCTTGATCAAGTCCTTGAACTGAATACATAGCCGTCCCCAAATGTTGAACTTCCTTGGGTGAGAGGTTTCTTAAAATCTCTGATGCTTCATCTTCTCCAAGTAACATCATTAGTATTGCTGACTTTTGAGTCCCACTTAATTTTTCAAAAGTTTCGTCGCTTGATGTATCTTCATTAGTTTGAGTAGTCTCTGCCATTTAACAATCCTAAATTATTAATTTTCAAAATATTCCATACTAATCTATATCAGATTTCATCATTGATTTAAATACATTAGAGGCTCTTCCGGCATCATCAGATACAATCATTCTCATCACAGCTACTTTATCATCATAAGAATTTGCTGTATCGAGCATTTCTGCAGAAATTGACTGTTTTTTTGGTTTAAGTTTTGCTTTTATATCTTCTAAACTTTCTCCTTCTGCAACTTCAACTTCATCAATATCAATTTCATCAGACATATCTGTAACTATTTCACCAGGAGCACCAACTCCAATAGGAACTAAAACTCTGCTTAGTAAAGGTCTAATAACACCAAGTGCAATAATTCCAAGTACAAGGATAGTTATTACTTGTTTTGCAAGGTCTTTTATTAATGGAATCTCATGCCATTCTTTACTAACTCCATCTAAAGTAGAAACGAATGGAGCACTTTCAACAGTTAATGTATCTCCTCTTTCTGAATTCATTCCAATTGCATCATTAACAAGTCGTGTTACTTCCTGTATCATTTCATCTGAAATAGGTTCTGGAATTTCTAGGCCAGTAGTTGGATCAATACCTATACCATCACGTAAAAGAACAGATGCATTTATTTTTGTTATTTGAGCTGAAGGTTGTAATGTTGTTGAAACTTTTTTACTAACTTCATAATTTTTAACATCTTGAGTTGATCTTCTTCTTATCTGTTCACCACTGATTCCTCCACCAGGGCTACTTTGTAATTGAGCTTCAGTTGGAGGTGTGTTAGATACTGCTCCCGGTATACCTTTTGCTGGCACATCTGTTGAAAGATCTTCTGACTTTTGTTCGCTTCTAATTGCAATACCTTTTGGATCAACTACTTCTTCAGTTTCTTCTCTTCTTGTAAAGTCTAATTCGACATTTACTTGTGCCATTACATTTCCTGGACCAAACATAGGTGTTAGTATTTGATGTATTCTACTTCTATAAATGCTTTCTAATCTCATCCTATGTTGCAATTGGTTGTCAGACATTTGACTATCTGGATCATCAACAGATTTTGAAAGTAAACTTCCGTTTTGATCAATTACGGTTACATTATCTTTTGACAGGCTAGGAATAGATGATGAAACAAGATGAATTATTGCATTTACTTGTTGATTTCCAAGAGTTCTTCCATTGGCTAATTGAACAAATACAGATGCTGTAGGAGCTTGTTGGTTCCTAGCAAATACTGATTTTTCAGGGATGGCTAAATGTACTCTTGCTGAAAGAATTGTATCAATTTCTGTGATTGATTTAGCCAGTTCTATTTCTTGAGCTTGCTTTAACCTCATAAGTTCAACTGATTTACTTGAACCCATAGGAATTGAACTCAATCCCTGATATCCGTCTTCTGATGCTGTTGGTAAACCTTGGGAAGCTAATGTTATTTTAGATCTATGATAATCATTTACAGGAACTGTTACTTCACCAGTTGCTGCATCAATAGTAGCTTCAATTCCAGAGTTAGCTAAAGCTTCTAAAACCTTTGATTTTTCTGAGTCAGGTAATGATGCAAAAAGTGTAGTTCTAGCAGGTTGTTGAAAATAAAGAAAAACCAATAATCCTATTGCTATAGTAACTGTAGCAATTATCACTGGTAAAGATCTCTGAATGCTAGGTTGTGAAGCCATTTTAAGAACATTTGACATCGCTGTACTACTTTGTTGAAGTAGTGAGTTTCCAGAGTTACCTGCTGGAGTTGTAATTTGATTATCTGTTGTATCTACCATTTTCTCTCTCAATAACTAACTTTAATTAAACAGGCATGTTCATTATATCTTTGTATGCGCTAAGAAGTTTGTTTCTAACATTTAAAGTTAGCTGAAAACCAAGTGAAGAAACTTGTTGTTGAATCATTACTTTACTTAAGTCGGTTTCTTTTCCTAATTCAAAATCCTTTGTAATGTTAGCTGAATCCATTTGCGATCTTGCAACCGATTTTATGGCATTTGATATTTCTTCTGTAAATTTTTCGTTTTGAATTCCATTTAGACTCTCAGAAACCTTCTCTAGATTGGTTTTTACAGAAGATAAACTTTTTATATTTGGTGTAATTTGATTAGTCATAATTTTACCTTATGTTTTTATGCAGTCGCACTTTGTCTTAATAACGAAGCTTCCATCATTTCTTTTGTTGAATATTGGTTCAATTTTGTATCTGTAATAATATTTTCAATATTTATTATTCTATTTGAGCATAGGACTAATGCTCTTTGAACAACATTTTCAAGTTCTCTAACGTTTCCAGGCCATTTGTGTTCAATTAGGCAATTGATAGCTTCTTCTGAAACGAAAGGAAGTTCATCTATACTTGAAGAGTGTTTAAGTATTAAACTTGCTAATATTGGAATAATATCGTCAACTCTTTCACATAAATTGATTGAACTTAAAGGAAAGACATTTAAACGATAAAATAAATCTTCTCTAAACCTATTTTCAGCAATTTCAATTTCCATTTTTCTATTTGTGGTTGCTATCACTCTTACGTCCACTGGAATGTTTTGTTGTGATCCAATAGGTGTGACAATTTTTTCTTGTAAAACTCTAAGTAATTTAGCTTGTAATGATAAAGGCATTTCAGAAATCTCATCTAATAACAATGTTCCGGTGTCTGCCGCTCTAAATATACCTTTATTTGCACTAGAGGCTCCAGTAAATGAACCTTTTTCGTGACCAAATAATATAGCTTCTAACATGTTTTCAGGAATTGCAGCGCAATTAATTGCAACAAATGGTGCTTTCTCTCTTTTAGATTTATCATGTATAAATCTTGAAAGCACTTCTTTTCCTGTTCCTGTTGGACCATTAATAAAAACTGTAACATCTGTTTTTGCTACCCTTTCAGCTATTTTTAATAAATGATAAGTTTTTTGATCTCCTGCAATCATAGCTCCATTGTTAGACAAAAAACTAGCTAATAATTGTAAACCGTAGTTTCTATGAGGTTGACCAATATTAGATTGATAAGGTAGTTTTATTTCGAGATATTTACCACCTAGACTAGAAACAACATGAAATTCATTGGAATTTTCATTAACAACAAATATCTCTTTAGCTTTAAAACTTTTGGCAATTTCGATTACTTTTTGTTGTCCGCCAATTTCTTTTTCAAATTTTTTTGTGCACAAATATTTTAAAGAAAATTCTTCTTTAACCTTTTTTTCTTGTAAACTGTCAATTTGTTTGAAACTAATAAGTCTTGTTTTTAGGATTTCTGAAAAAATATCAAAATCCTTAAAGTTTTTTGTTTCTATTATAATATCTATCATTTATGCCCTCCAGCTATTGGATTATAAAAGGCAAAAAACAAGCCAACTTAAATTATTTTTTTTTAAATTTATTAAACTATTGATATATAATGTTTTTTTTATCTTTTTAAATAAATAAATTCTTGTTCAAAAAATTGACTTTAAATAACTAAAATGATAAAATATTTTCATTTTTTTGACATTGAGGACATAATTGATAGATATTGATAAATTAATTGTCGGTAAATCTGTTGGAGCAAAAGAGTTAAAACGATTAATTGGTTTAGTTTCTCCCACACCAGCTACAGTCTTAATACAAGGAGAAACTGGAACTGGAAAAGAGTTAGTAGCAAAATCAATTCATATTTATTCTAAAAGGAAAGGTGATTTAATAGCAGTAAATTGTGCTGCGATTCCTAATGAACTTTTAGAGTCTGAATTATTTGGACATGAAAAAGGCTCTTTTACGGGAGCTATAAATTCTAGAGCAGGAAGAATAGAGCAAGCAAATGGAGGTACATTATTTCTTGATGAAATTGGTGATATGCCAATATCTTTGCAATCAAAACTATTAAGAGTTTTAGAAGAAAAAACAGTTCAAAGAATTGGTAGTAATAATGAAAAAAATGTTGATTTTAGGTTGATTTGTGCCACTCATCAAAATCTTCAACAAAAGATTGATAGTGGGGATTTTAGATCAGACTTATTTTTTCGAATTAATGTTTTTCCAATTGATGTTCCAAATCTTTCTACTAGAGCTGTTGATATTCCAATAATTATTGATTCTCTTTTAACAAAGGTTGATAGAGATAAAATTTATAATAAACCAACTTTTGATCAATCTGCTATTGACGCATTATCTAGATATGACTGGCCAGGTAACATTAGAGAATTAAAAAATGTAATAGAAAGAGCCTCTGTTATATTTAGTGGAAAAAATATAAATGGGGATAATGTAAAACAAAATCTTATTAAATTAAAAGCACCCATTGCTGAAGAACAAGACGCTTTATGGGAAGCTTCTGGTAATTTAGATTTGACTTTAAATGCCAGTGAAGAAGAAGTAGAGGATTTGAAAGATCCTTTACCAACCGCTGAAAGTTATAGGGATTGGTTTGAATTTCATACTCAAATGGACATGAGAAGACATCTTAGAGATGTTGAAATTGTTCTAATTGAAGCAGCGTTAAAAAAAAGTGAAGGCATGGTTTCACAAGCTGCTGATTTGTTGAGAATTAGGAGAACAACTTTAATTGAAAAAATTAAGAAATTTGTTATCGAAAAACCAGTTTTTTAAATATTAAATATTCTGATAATAACTTCTTAACATTTTAATCTTTTTATTTCTCAATGTGGTTAAGAAATTCATTTTTTCAGTAATTTCTTTCATAATATTTTGATTGTCTTCAGCAGTTTTTTTTAAAAAATTTAAATTTTTTTCTGATACTTTAAACTCTTTATTACTTGCTAGAGACTTAATTAAACATCTCCTTTTTTGATCTAGATATAGTATTCGAGAGAAATTTTCATTCAAAAAAGCTTCCTTTATTTCTTTATTAAGTTTTTTTATATCAATACAAACGTCTGACATTTCAAACTTTCTGTTTTGAAATTTCTACCCAAGTAAAATAAATTTCTTTTAAAGAGTTTAGCGCAATAAAACTTTTTTCAACAAAGCCTTTTCTCATGTCTTTAATCAAATGAATTCTGGTGAATTCATATAGTCTAAATAAATCAGAAGCGATCTGACCGCCTTTTTCTAAGTCTAATGATGATTGTAATGCAAAAATAACCGACAAAGCTTTTGAAAAATAAGATGATTTTTTTTTCATATTTCCATTTTTAATATCTATATTTTCATGAAATATTTCTACATACTTAATCAATTCTTCCATTATAACTAATAATACTGAATCAGTGCTTGCATCTTTAGCCAAAGACATTTTTTCTGTATTTTTATATGCTTTTAATGCTTGTTTCATTTTTTTCCTTAATAATATTCTTGAACCTGTTAAAATTATGTAATATTATGTAAAAATGGTAAATTTAATTCATAATACTAATCCTGTAAATTATAGAGGTAACGAAAAAGGCCTTTCTAATTCATTACCAAATAATAATACGCCTAATGTTTTAGCAACTACTATGCCATCTGAAAGACAGAGTTCCATGGGTATTTTTCATCCTGAGCAAACAATAGGCGCTAATGGAAGTTATGAGAAATGGAAGAAATCTAAGTTATTTAATCCTAAACAAGCTCCTTCTGCTGTGACTACAGAAAACTTCTTAAAATCCAAATCAGATTTTTCACCACTTTATTTCCATAACATTGCACTTACTAAGAAAGCTCTTACTTCTGTAATGATGTCAGGGAAGCCTAGATATCCTGAAAAAGTTGATTTATTGGCTTAAGTTATAAAAAAGAATCAAAAATATCTGTTTTTTTGTTAAGAAGTTCACCAAACCAATCTAAATCTTTCTCCTCTTGAATAGTCCAACCTGATGGAGGTTCTGGATTTACTTTTGATCTCATTCCAAACACAGTAGCTTTAAAGACTTTTAAACAATTATTTGGTGAATACTCTTTTTGTTTAATAGGATCTAATGCTGACCCAAAAAGACCTTTAATTTTTCTAGGTTTTTTTGTTGACTCAAATTTAAGACGATTAAAATTGTATGTATTAAGTAAATGAACTGCTGAATCTCCAGCTTCGATTTCTGCTAAAAAAATTAGTAAATCATGAGCAGTTTCTGAGATTATTTCTGGTAGTATAATTTCAAAATGATCTGATAAACCAGCACTATATTTTTTTGCACAACTATCTAAAAGTGTTTCTCCACTTAAGAACTCTATAGCGGTTTGAGAACATGAAATACTGTATATCCATTCAGGACAAAATCGAGCCAATTTTTTAATACTCCTAGATTTATTTTTTAATAATACAATTAAAATTTATTAAAGCAAAGTTATAATTACAGGTTTTTGGCACATAAGTTGCTTGTATTTTAATCATGATTATTTGATTAATTTTGGATACAAAAATTTTAATATTAAATTACAAAAATATCTAGGGGTTTATATGTTTCATCATCAAAAAAGTAAGTATAGGTCAATGTTTGAAACTTCAGATTATTTATCTAAAGATATAGACTTTCTTAGTACAGAAGAATTGAATTTATTAAATCAAAAAATCCATATCGACCAGCATTATAATTTACCAAGAAAAGTAATATTTTGTAAAAAATGTGTAATTTCGAATCAAAGACCTAGAATTGTGTTTGATAAAAATGGTATTTGTGGTGCTTGTAGATTCTGGGAAAAAAAGTTTAATGTAGTAGACTGGTTAGAACGGGAAAAAGAATTTAAAGATTTATGTGATTTCTACAGAAAAAATGATGGTACTTTTGATGCAATAGTTCCTTTTAGTGGTGGAAAAGACAGTATTTATGTAGCTTTAGAATTAAAAAATAAGTATAAAATGAATCCTCTCACAGTTACTTGGTCTCCACACATGTATACAGAGATAGGATTTAGAAATTTACAGGCTAGCATTCACAGTGGCATAAACAACATTTTAATTACACCTAATGGAAAAGTTCATAGGCGTATGACACGCTTATCAACTAATCTGATGGGTGATCCTTTTCAACCTTTCATTTATGGACAGACATTAACGCCTTTAAAAATCGCTGAATTATATAATATTCCTTTTGTAGTTTATGGTGAAAATGGAGAAGTTGAATATGGTGGAGCGAAAGAAGCTGAAAAAGTTAAAGGATTTAATGAAAAAGAAGCAAAAAAATATCTTCACTCTGGCGTAGAAGTAGATAGTTTCAAAGAATTTGGCTTCAAAGATGAAGAACTTTATCCATATAAAGGTCCAAAAATCGAATTAATTCAAGAAAAAGGTATTAAAAGATATTTTTACAGTTATTTTCATAAATGGTTACCACAGGATAATTATTATTATAGTGTTAAAAATGCCAATTTTAAATCGAACCCTAGAGGAAGATCTGAAGGAACTTTTTCAAAATATGCCAGTCTAGATGATTTTTTAGATCCTTATCATTACTATTTTAGCTTATTGAAATTTGGGTTAGGTAGAGCCACTTCAGATGCTGCTCATGAGATAAGAGAAGATTTAATTGAGAGAGAGGAGGGTGTTCACCTTGTTAATAGATTTGACACAGAAGAACCATCTGAAAATACAAAAAAGATTTTTCTTAAATATACAGGCTTTTCTGAAGAACAATTAATAAAATGCATTGAAAAATGGAGAAATGAAAAGATTTGGAAAAAGATAGATAATTCATGGGTTCTAAAACAAAATGTTTCATAGGCGGAATTTAAAATGAAATGTCATATCTTAGATTTAAATTTTGGAAATATTCAATCAATTTCAAGTGCTTTGAAACATGTCGGCTCTGAAATAAATTTATTGCAGTCCTCTCAAGATTTCAAAAATGTTCAGAGGCTTGTCATTCCAGGTGTTGGTTCTTTTAATTCTTTCATGAAAAAAATTAAAGAAAAAAATTTGGATTATGAAATAAAAAATATAGTAGCTAAAGGGGTTCCAGTTTTAGGAATTTGTCTTGGGATGCAGGTTTTACTATCTAAAGGATTTGAATTTGGTGAAATTAAGGGTTTAAACCTTTTAAAAGGTTATGTTAAAAAAATTGATAATGAAGTTAAAAATAAAAAAACAAAGTTGCCTTTAGTGGGTTGGCACACAATGACACTCAGTAAATATAGCAATGAATTAATTAGAGATTGTAATCCTTTTCAATTTTACCATATGCACTCATATTATTGCGAAATGTCTGAAAGTAATAATGTTAATGGTTATATAAATTACAATAATAAATTAATACCTTGTTTAATATCCAATGAAAATGTTTTTGGAGTACAATTTCATCCTGAGAAAAGTGGAAAAGCTGGATTAAGTTTGTTATCAAATTTCTTTAAAATAAAATAGGTTTAGATTTGAAAAAAAATTTTAGATTAATTTCTAGATTGGACATTAAGAATGACTTTTTAGTTAAAGGAATTCAAATGGAAGGTTGGAAAAAAGTTGGGTGTCCTAATAATTTTGCTGAAAGATATTATGAAAATGGTGTTGATGAATTACTAGTAATGGATATTGTAGCAAGTCTTTATAGAAAGAAAGTAAATGAAAATTTTCTGAACTTTTTAAAGGATAAAATTTACATACCAATTACTTTTGGAGGTGGAATTAGATCTGTTGAAGATGCTACTAAAATTTTGTCAAAAGGAGCAGATAAAATTTGTATAAATACTGCAGCAGTTCATAATCCAAATTTGATTGATGAAATAGCAAAAAAATTTGGAACTCAAGCTATTTCTGTTGCTATTGATATATCTTTGAGTCAAAGCGGTGAATATTTCATTGCTACTGAATTTGGTCGCAACCTTCACGATAAAGACATTAATGAATGGATTGAAGAAATTCAAGAAAGAGGAGCAGGTGAGATTATTATTACTTCAATACAAAGAGACGGAACATTAATTGGTTTTGATATCGATTTTTTTGAGAAACTTTATAAAAATATTTCTGTGCCGTTTATTATAGGTGGAGGTTTTGGTGAAATAAATCAATTATCTGATTTATTTAACTTTAAATATATAGATGGAGTGCTTGTTGGAACTGCTTTTCATCAAAATGAATTATCAGTTAAAGATTGCAAAAATTTTATATTTGAAAATGGATACGAAACAAGAAAAATTTAAACTCTATTTAGACAAATATTTCAAGTATCTTGGCATTTTTTTTGCTTATTTTATGATTTGGAGACGAATAAATGGCATCAGTTGATTATCTTAGTGCTCTCAATACCAAAGGCTCAGGATTAAATATAACACAAATTGTTGATAGCTTAGTTGAAGCAGAAGTTGCGCCTCAGCAAAATGCAATTAATAAAAAAATTGAAAAAAAGACAACTGCAATATCATCATTAGCTGAAATTGTTAATGAATTAGATTTACTTAAAAGTGATTTATTAACGCTAGCAAATAGTCCAAAAATTTCACCTTCAAGTTCTAACACTGCTTTATCTATTTCTGTTTCAGATAACTCCAAAGCTACAGAATTTACTTCTGATGTAAAAATTCAATCCCTAGCAACAGCTCAGACTTTAGAATTCTCCGGATACTCAGGTGGAAACATAGCTATTGGCACTGGTACAATTGAATTAAACTTTGGAACATGGAGTGCTGACGAGAGTAGTTTTTCTGCAAACGCCTCAATCTCTTCTCAAACAATAACAATTAACGACTCTAATAATACATTAACTGGCCTTGCATCAACTTTGAATGCATTAACAGGAGTAAGCGCAAAAGTTGTTTCAATTGGTGATAGTGGTGATAATTATTCCTTAATAATCCAATCTGATTTAGGAGCTGATCGAGCGATACAAATAAATGCTAATGTTTCTAGTACTCCTTCTGGAGCAATAGCTCTATCAACATTTGATACATTTGATACCCCTTCGAATAACGCAACTCCACAAGTTGTTGCCGCTGCTGATTCAAGTTTAATAGTTGATGGAGTTACAGTGTATAGACCAAATAATAACGTAACAGATCTTTTTGATGGATATACTCTTAATTTGAACTCAACCACTACAAGTAGTTTTAGAGTGTCTTCCGTAACAGACACCTCGACTGCTTTGGAAGCAGCAAAAAATCTTGTGAAAACAATGAATGCAACCAGAACAGTTTTTTCTGGATTACTTGATAGAGACGAAACAAAACAAGGAGCACTTTCAGATGACCCTGTAGCGAATTCTGTTTCAAAACAGATAAGAAATTTTACAACTAGTGGAGTTACTGGATTTGGATCAAATGATTTGTATCTTTCAGAATTGGGCGTTCAAACAAATAGAGATGGATCTCTTAGTTTGAATGAAACAACTTTTAAAGATAGGTTATTAAGAAGTCCTGCCGTTTTTGATGCAATTTTTAACACTGGTGCATCATCAGATTCTAGTTATTTAACAGTGGAAAGATCGAACTTTGCTAACCCAACACCAGGTAATTATTCCTTTACTTTTGATGGGACTACAGCAACTTTAAATGGTGTCGCAATGTCATCTGGCACAGATAGTCAGGGAAGTTACTTTATTTCATCAGCTGCCGCTACAGCAGGTATTAAAATAAGAATGAGCCAAACAGTATCATCTGCAAATATTTTTGTTGGTACAAGTATGGTAGAAAAAATAGCTGATTATATAGATGATACAATTGCAAACTCTGGTGATTTAGCTAAGAGAAAACAAACATTGAGTAGCGATTTGACAGACTTTAATATAGAACTTGAAAAGCTTGATATGAATATAGAGAATACCAGAACAAGATATCTGGAACAGTTTTCTGCAATGGAAAGTGCGGTAACAAGTTTGAAAAGTACTGGCGATTATCTAACTAACATGATTGAGTCTTGGAATAGTGAAAGTTAAATTTTATCTCATTTTTTTTGGCATAAAAATTGCGTATTATAAAAAAAAATAACTGAGGTAAATAATGATTCATAATCATAATTTTGAACCACCAGCTTCTGTGCTTGAAGCAATTACTAGATTGGGAGAAGTTTCTGAAAAGGCAGTTGAAGCCGGGAAAAAGGGTGATGAAGACTCTATAAGATTTTATGTTGATGCAACTAGACCACTGAGAGCCTTTATTCGCAATCACAAAGCAACAAAATCAAGAAACATATTAATTGATCAGTTGGGCGATGATCCAACTAAAAAAATTGTGGTTGCTGAAGCACTTCAAACTTTTAAATCATGTGAGAATTTTATTTCATCATGGCAAAATCGATTTTTGAGTTTAAATCTTCCTTTAGAAGTGATGATGTCAGAAGAATTTTCAGATATGTATATGGACAATGCTATTCCTTCTAGCTGGGATTTTAACAGAGATATTTTTGTGGTGATAAATCATAAAGATTATTTAATTGATAAAATGGTAGAAAGAGGCCAAAAAAGAATAATAATTTTTGAGAAAAATAAAAAGTTATGTGAAGAAATTAGGGACTTTTACAGAAATAAAGATACTGCAAAAGGAGACTGGGATCTTTTTGTTATTTATGATCAGAAACAAATACCACCAATTATTCAAACACAATACTCTTCACTTCCTCCTATGGCTGGAAGAGTGATGAATCATTTTCCTTCA
>MDTG01024978.1_pt1 | contig 20979 bp, 18 predicted proteins | sample 811421 | NCBI WGS metagenome assembly MDTG01 (sample SAMN05326645, study PRJNA326480) | marine metagenome | isolation source: seawater | place: Pacific Ocean: South East | collected 2011
CATCTTTAATAGCTTTGATGCAGGAAGATATGAAAAAGTTAATTGCTTACTCTTCTGTTGCTCACATGGGGTTTGTAACATTGGGAATTTTTACTATGACTAAACAAGGCATCGAGGGAAGTATTTTTCAAATGATTAGCCACGGTTTAGTTTCGGCTGCTTTATTTTTTTCCGTAGGTGTAATTTATGATAGAAAACATTCAAGACTTATTAAAAATTATGGTGGACTTGTGTCAATTATTCCAAGGTATGCATTAGTACTTATGATATTTACTTTAGGCGCCGTTGGTTTACCTGGTACAACTGGTTTTATTGGTGAATTTTTAATTTTGATGGGTGTATTTCAAAAAAATTTTTTAGTAGCTATGATTGCAACTATAGGTGTTGTTTTGAGTGCTGCATATATGTTGTGGATGTACAGAAGAGTTATCTTTGGAAAAATTATAAATAAAGATTTGTTAGGAATGAATGATTTGACAAAATCTGAAATAATAATTTTGTGGTTGTTAGCTTTACCGATAGTATTTTATGGTTTCTACCCCAGTCCTTTATTTAATACTATTGATAGTTCAGTCACTAGTTTCTTGGACCTATATAATCTAAGTATTGAAAATTTTTTAGCGAACAAATGATTAATATAAATTTTATATTACCCGAAATATTTATTTCTATATTTATAATGTTTTTATTATTATTAGGCGTATTTAAAAAAAATAGCTCAAATATTGTTTATAATCTATCTACATTGTCTCTTGTGATCATAATGTTTGTAAATTTAAATAATTTTAATTTTTCTGAAACTTATCTTTTTAGTGAAGGATATAAAATAGATTATTTATCAACTTTTATGAAATTTCTAACTATCGGATCTGGTATATTTGTAATGTTAAGTTCCTCAAAATATTTAAAATTAAATAAAATATTTAAACTTGAGTACCCAATATTATTATTAAGCTCAATATTAGGAATGATGATAATGATAAGCTCAAATGACTTGATGGTTTTTTATATGGGTCTTGAGTTACAATCATTAGCTCTTTACGTTTTAGCTGCATTTAATAGAAATAATCCTCTTTCCTCAGAATCTGGCTTAAAATACTTTGTATTAAGCGCGTTGTCTTCAGGACTATTATTATACGGATGCTCTCTTATTTATGGATTTTCAGGATCTACCAATTTTAATATTATCTCAATTAGCATCACAGATGTTAAGTATGGATTAACTTTAGGCATTGTATTTATTTTAGTTGGACTGGCATTTAAAATATCTGCTGTTCCATTTCATATGTGGGCTCCTGATGTATATCAAGGGTCGCCAACTTCAGTAACATTCTTTTTTGCTATTCTACCAAAAATAGCAGCTTTAACTGTATTCATTAGATTTTTATACGTTCCTTTTGTAAATATGATAGATCAGTGGCAACTAATAATAATATTTATATCTATAGCATCTATGATTTTTGGTGCTGTAGCTGCAATTGGTCAAAAAAATTTGAAACGTCTGATGGCATATAGTTCAATTAGCCACATGGGTTTTGCTTTAGCTGGATTATCTGTAGGAACTAATGAGGGGATACAAAGCTCAATAGCTTATATATCGATTTATTTGTTTATGAATTTATCATTTTTTAGCTGCATGTTTATGATGAGAAAAAACGATATTTACTTTGAAACTATAGACGAATTGTCAGGATTATCTAAAAATCATCCCATTTTATCTTTAAGTATGTTAGTTGTACTATTTTCATTAGCAGGCATTCCACCACTTGCTGGTTTTTTTGCTAAATTTTATATTTTTTTAGCAGTAATAGAAAACGAAATGTATTATTTAGCAATTGTTGGATTGCTTTCTACTGTTGTGGCAGCATTTTATTACCTAAGAATTATTAAGACAATTTATTTTGAAGAGAGCAAGGTTGAATTTGATCTTAACCACAATCTTGGTCTTAAAATTACATTATTTGTCTCAACAATTTTTATTTTAGTTTATTTTATATATCCCAGTTTTTTGCTAGATTTTGTGTCCAAAATAATAATTATTTAATGAAATTAAGAAAGTTTGAGTATAAAAAATTAACAAGCACCAATGATAAGTCGATTATGCTTATTAAAAAAGGTTTTAAAAGAGGAATTGTTTTCGCGGATAAACAATTAAAAGGAAAGGGTAGATATGGAAGAAGATGGATATCAATAAAAGGAAACCTAACAATGTCAGTCTTTTTTTCTTTACAGAAAAAATTTTCTTTGAAACAAATTACAAAATTTAATTACATCATAATTTTAAATTTATTAAAAAAAATTACTAAACTAAAAATTTATATCAAAGAGCCAAACGATATATATTATAAAAAAAAAAAAATTTTGTGGAATTCTGCAAGAAATTGTAAACTTTAAAGAAAATACCTTTATAATCGTGGGCATAGGTATAAATATTATTGAAAGTCCTAAAATATTTAAATACAAAACAACATATTTAAATAAATATTTAACGAAAAAAATTAACAAATATTTTCTATTTAAAGAAATAAAAAAAACTTATGAAAAAAATCTGAGTATTGTAAAATAATGTATTTAATAGGCGATATAGGAAATACTGAAATTAAATTATGCATTTTAGATGACAATTTAAAAATTAATAAAAATATTTCTTTAAAAACAAATTTAATAACCAAAAAATATATTAAAAAAAAAATGAAAATTTTTATAAAAAATTCACAGTATTTGAAATATAGCTTGTTTTGCAGCGTTGTACCCAAAGTATATAATATGTTTTATAATGTTTTGAAATTAAATTATAAATTAAAATGTTATGAATTAAAAAAATTAAGTATCAAAGGTTTAATAAAATTATCTGTAAATCTAAATCAAATAGGCTCTGATAGATTATCAAACGCCATAAGTGTTTCAGATACAAAAAATAATTATATTGTTGTTGATTTTGGTACAGCAACTACATTTGATGTAATAAATAAAAATGTTTACTTAGGTGGCATAATTGCCCCAGGTGTAAAATTATCTTTAGAAAATCTTGTGAATAAAGCATCACTTATACATAAAATAAAATTAAAAAAAATGACAAATATAATTGGAAAAAATACGAGCTCCTCAGTGAAATCTGGTTTTTATTGGGGGTATGTTGGTCTTGTAAATAATTTAATAAAACTAATAATAAAAACCACAAAAAAAAAATATAATATTATTCTAACAGGTGGTTTATCTAATATGTTTAATGATGCTCTTATTTATAAGTCTATAATAGATAAAAGTGTTACACTAAAGGGTTTAATAAAAGTAATAAAACATAAAAAAAATGAAAAATGAATTGCTATATTGTCCACTAGGTGGAGCTGGAGAAATAGGCATGAACATGAATCTTTATGGTTATGGTGAAGAGCAAAACCATAAATGGATCATAGTTGATATTGGTGTATCTTTTGCTGATGATAGTTTTCCTGGAATTGACTTAATATATCCTGATACTGGTTTCATTGAAAGTCGCAAAGATAACTTATTAGGAATTATTGCGACACACGCACATGAAGATCATATTGGAGCTATCTCTTATGTTTGGCCTAAGCTTAAATGTAAAATTTTTGCAACTCCATTTACAGCAGCACTTATCACAGAAAAATTTAAAGAAAAAAAAATCGATATTTCAAATTACTTAAATATTGTTAGTCTTGGAAGTACAATAGAGTTAAATCCTTTTAAAATTGAATTCATATCACTTACACATTCAATTGTAGAGCCTAATGGACTAAGAATAGAAACTCCTGCAGGAAATATTCTACATACAGGTGATTGGAAATGCGATCCAAATCCACTTGTTGGAAGAGATATAGACTCAAATAGATTAAAAGAGATTGGGAAGAAGGGTGTACTAACCATGATATGCGACTCGACCAATGTATTTAGTCCTGGTAGATCAGGTTCTGAAAATGATGTTAGATCATCAGTATTAAGAATTATGCAAAGATTAAAAAAAAGAGTTATAGTAACTTCATTTGCTTCAAATGTTGCAAGGATGGAAACTATTTTTTATTGTGCAGAGAAAACTGGACGAAAGATTTCGTTAGTTGGAAGATCCATGCATCGTATTTTTAAGGCGGCGAGAAAATGTGGTTATTTACAAAACGTTATAGAACCCGTAGATGTGAGAGATGCAAAAAATATTTCTCGAGACAAAATTGTTTATCTATGTACTGGTAGCCAAGGTGAGCCTATGGGAGCAATGAATAGAATATCAAATTTTGTACACCCAGACGTATATATTGAGAGTGGTGACGCTGTAATATTCTCTTCAAAAATAATACCCGGGAATGAAAAAAAACTCTACAAACTTCATAACCAACTTGTAAGAGATGGAATAGAGGTAATTTCAGAAGAGAGTGAATTTGTTCATGTATCAGGCCATCCTAATAGAGAGGATTTAAAAGATATGTATAATTGGATTAAACCACAATCAGTTATTCCTGTGCATGGAGAACAAAGACATATGCTAGAACATATAAATTTTGCAAAAGAGATGAATGTTTCTGATCCAATTAAAGTAGAGAATGGGGATATTGTTAGAATTTATCCAGGAAATTCTCCCGAAGTTTATGATAAAGCTCCTTACGGTAGAATATATTTGGATGGTAAAATAGGTGTAGATGAAGATTATAAGTCTATTAAGGAAAGAAAAAATATATCAACAAATGGATTTATTAATATAGTTTTAATTATAACTTCAAAAGGTAATATTTATGAAACTCCAATTATTACATTAAAGGGTATACCGGTTAGTGATAAAGAGGAATTAGAATTATTGATTACTCATGAAATTGAAAAAATAACTAAAACTTTTTCTCTAAATAATAAAAAACAAGAGGAAAATCTTTATGAAAGTTTAAAATTAGCCTGTAGAAAAGTAACAAAGGAAAAAACTGGAAAAAAACCTTTAACCAATATAAATTTAGTAAGAATTTAATATAATGTATTTTTCTAAATCTTTAATTCCAATATTAAAAAATAATCCATCAGAAGCAAAAATTAAGTCTCATCAACTAATGTTAAGAACTGGTATGATAAAACAATCATCTGCTGGAATATACTCTTGGTTACCATTAGGTTTTAAAATAATGAAAAAAATTGAAAATATTGTGAGAAATGAACAAGATAAAATAGGAGCGCAAGAACTATTAATGCCGACAATTCAATCAAGTGATATCTGGAAAGAAAGTGGGAGATACGATGATTACGGACAAGAAATGCTTAGAATAAAGGATAGACAAGATCGGGAAATGCTTTATGGACCTACTAATGAAGAATTAGTGACAGAAATTTTTAGATCATCAATAAAATCCTACAAATACTTACCTCAATTAGTGTACCATATTCAATGGAAATTCAGAGATGAACTTAGACCAAGGTTTGGCGTAATGAGATGCCGGGAATTTTATATGAAAGATGCCTACTCATTTGATTTAAATGAAGATGATGCTGTCTATTCATACAATAAATTCTTTCTTTCATATTTAAGAACTTTTAAAAAACTTGATCTTTCGGCTATACCTATGCGTGCTGAAACAGGACCCATAGGAGGCAGCTTATCTCATGAGTTCATAATTGAGGCTAACACTGGTGAAAGTAATATATTTACTGATAGTAGAATATTTAATATTAATTTTGAAGATGTTTCTCTAGACAAAGAATCTCTTGAAAATCTAAGAAATAAGTATGAAGCTTATTATGCTGTAACTGATGAAAAGTATAATAAAAAAATCTTCGAGAAGAAAATTCCTGCAGAACATCAAATTGTAACAAAAGGCATAGAGGTTGGGCATATATTTTACTTTGGTGACAAATATTCAAAATCAATGAATGCAAGTGTTGATTTCAATGGAAAAAAAGAATTTGTAAAAATGGGTTCTTACGGTATTGGAGTTTCACGCCTTGTAGGAGCAATTATAGAAGCTAAGTTCGACACTAAAAATGAAGTTATGAAATGGCCAACATCAATAGCCCCGTATCATTGTGCAATATTGCCGTTGATTAATAAAAACGACCAGAAAAATTTAGATATTTCAAGTAAAATAATGAATTTTTTAAAAAACAGAAATATTGACACAATTATTGATGATACTGAAGACAGTTTACCTGCAAAAATGAAAAAATTTAATTTAATAGGAATACCATATCAAATAATTTTAGGTAAAAATTATAAAGAAAATGAAATTGAATTTAAAGAAATTGGTTTAGAAATAAAAAAATTGAGTATTAATCAAATATTAGAAATAATAATTAAAAAATTGAAAAATTGATTTCCACATTAGAAAAAAAAATAATTTCAAGATTTTTACTGGCAAAAAAGAGAGATAGTTTGGTTAATATAATATCAATATTCTCATTTCTGGGCATAACCTTAGGTGTAGCAATTTTAATTATTGTAATGTCAGTAATGAATGGTTTTAGATCTGAATTAATAAATAAAATAGTAGGATTTAATGCACATATAATTGTTAAACCATATGAGGAGCCGATAAATTTAAAGCGTTTAAATGGTGACGAACTATTAACAAAAATAAACAAAATTCTAATAAGCAATAGTAGCGAAGGTGTAATTATAAATAAAAAATATACTAAAGGAATTATGTTAAGAGGTTATAATAAAAAAGATTTTAAAAAACTAAATTTAATTAAAAAAGATAAATTCATAGGTAATAAAAATTTAAATTTAAAACACATTTCTATAGGTAAAGAATTAAGCGCAATATTAAATGTCAGCATTGGAGATAAAATAGTGATAATGTCACCTTTTGGAGTTGACACAATAGTAGGCTCTTTACCAAAGCAAGAAGCATACATTGTAGACTCAATTTTTGAAAGTGGTCTTATTGAATTCGATCAAAATGTTGCATTTATGAATATTGGTGATTTGGAAAATTTATTTAATATTGATATGGATAAAAGATTTGCTGAAATTTTTTTAAATAATCCTGAGGATGTTGATCATATTGTAACTAAAATATCCACTTTTTATGAAAATAATTTTATTTATACATGGAAAGATTTAAATAGATCTTTATTTTCTGCGCTCAAGATAGAGAGAAATGTAATGTTTATAATACTTTCTCTGATTATAGTTGTTGCGGCATTTAATATAATTTCAGGATTAACTATACTGGTTAAAAACAAAACAAAAGATATAGCTATTTTAAAATCCATAGGTGTTAAAAATAATTCTATTAAAAAAATATTTTTTTCTATTGGTTTAATAATTGGTTCATCAGCTACATTTATTGGAATATTATTAGGTATCATATTTTCTCTTTACATCGAGGAAATAAGAATATTTGTAAGTAATATATTCGATATTTCTATATTTCCTGAAGAAATATATTTTTTAAGCAAAATGCCCTCAGAAATAAATTTTTTATCAATTGGAATTATAGCTTTAACGTCTATAATTATTACTTCACTAGTTTCAATTTATCCAGCAATTAAAGCGTCAAAAGTAGATACAATTAAATCTCTTAAATATGAATAAAGTTATAATAAAACTAAAGAACATATCAAAGAAATTTAAAAAGAATAATATTAAAGTTCTTGATAAAATAAATTTTGCTTTTGAAAAGGGAAAAACTTATTCAATAATTGGACCATCTGGATCAGGTAAATCAACACTTTTAAATATTTTGTCTTTAATTGATAGACCAACTTCAGGAAATCTTCTTTTTGAAAATAAAAAAATCAATTTCGATAACACTGAAACTAACGATATCCTAAGGTCAAATATGATTGGTATTATATATCAAGATAAAAACTTACTTACAGATTTTAATGCGTTAGAAAATATCTATTTGTCAAAATTAACTCAAACTAACAATTTAAACGAAGCAATAAGCCAAGCTAAAAAGTTATTAAAGATGACCAATTTACTCAAAAGATCAAAAAACTTTCCGTCAGAACTTTCTGGGGGTGAAGCTCAAAGAATAGCGATCCTAAGAAGCCTTATAAATTTACCTAATATAATTCTTGCAGATGAACCTACGGGCAATCTTGATAATAAAAATTCTAGAAATATTTTTAAAATGCTTCTTAAACTTAAAAACAAGGATAGGGTAATAATATATGCAACTCATAATATATATTTTGCTGAAATGGCTGATTGTAAATTACAAATAAGTGGTGGTAAGATAAAGACTTATAATGCAAGAATCAATCCAAATTAAACAATTCAACCATTTCAAAGTACATACCCAATATTCAATTTGTGAAGGGGCAGTAAAAATTGATCATTTAAAGGATTTTTGCAAAATTAATAAAATTAAAAGCTTAGGAATTTCGGATACACTTAATTTATGTGGAGCACTTGAATTTTCTGAATGTGTTTCTAAATCAGGAACTCAACCAATTATAGGCACACAAATTAATTTCAAATACCACGATGAAATTGGATTACTCACATTGATAGCTAAAAATAATATTGGCTATACGAAAATCATAGAATTGTCCTCTCAATCTTATCTAGAAAGAAATTCAAATGAAGATGCAAATTGTAGTTTTAACGATTTATTCAATGATACCAAAAATATAATAGTTATGTCTGGAACAATAAATGGATTATTTGGTCGACTATTTCGTAAAGGAAAATTTAATGATGTGGAAAAGTTGTACAATAATTTATCAAACTCTTTTAACGATAACTTTTATATTGAGATACAAAGACATAATGATTTAGAGGAAGCGTCTTTTGAGGATTTTAACATACAATTATCAGGAAAATTTGATATTCCAGTAATTGCATCCCATGAAGTCTTTTACATAGATAAATCATTACATGAAGCTCATGAAGCTTTAATATGTATTGGTAATAAAACTTATATTAATGACAAAAATAGATTATCTTTCTCAAATCAACATTATTTAAAATCATCAGATGAAATGTATGACTTGTTCAAAGACTTACCAGAAGCGTTAGAAAATAATTATAACCTTCCGCTACGTTGTAATTTTAGGCCAATTCCGTCAAAACCTATACTTCCAAATATAAGCTCAAACAATGATCGAAATGCTGATCAAAAACTTAAAGATGACTCAGCTATTGGATTAGAAAAAAAGTTTAAAAATATTCTTAAATCTAAAAAAGAAGAAATTAGCAAGGATATTATTAAAATTTATAAAGACAGATTAAAACATGAACTAGATATTATTACACAGATGAAATACTCTAGTTATTTTTTGATTGTAGCAGATTATATTAATTGGGCAAAACAAAATGATATACCTGTAGGTCCTGGAAGAGGATCAGGGGCTGGGTCATTAGTTGCATGGTGTTTATCTATCACTGATGTTGATCCAATTAAATTCAACCTAATTTTTGAAAGATTCCTAAATCCTGATAGAATTTCAATGCCTGATTTTGATATAGATTTTTGTGAAGAAAAAAGAGATAAAGTATTTGAGTACTTGTCTAATAAATACAAAGATAGTGTTGCACACATTATTACTTTTGGAAAATTGAAAGCTAGAATGGTTATTAGAGACGTTGGCAGGGTATTAGGTTTTTCTTATGGTTTTATAGATAGTATAGCAAAAATGATACCTTTTGATCCTTCAAGACCACAAAGTCTTATAGAATGCATAAACTCAGAACCAAGGCTCCAAAAATTAATTAAAGATGATACTAAAGTAAAAAAATTAGTAGATTTATCTTTAAAACTTGAGGGATTAAACAGAAATATAGCTACTCATGCGGCAGGTGTTGTGATTGCAGATAAAAAGTTAACACAAACTGTGCCATTATATAAAGATAATTCGTCTAATTTGTTGTTACCCTCAACACAGTTTGACATGTATTCTGCAGAAAATGCGGGATTAATAAAATTTGATTTTCTAGGATTAAAAACTCTAACAGTTATTAAAAAAACTGAGAAGCTATTGAGGGAAAAAAATGCAAAATTTGATATCAATGATATTGATTATAGTGATCAAAATGTCTTTAAAATGCTATCAACAGGCAACACAGTAGGATTATTTCAATTGGAAAGCTCTGGTATGAAAGATGCATTAATTCACATGAAGCCTACACATATTGAAGATATTGTTGCTTTAGTCGCGCTATATAGACCCGGACCTATGAGCAATATTCCAATCTATAATGATTGTAAAAATGGAAAAAAAGATCCAGATTATATTCATCCTCTTTTAGAAAATATTTTAAAACCAACCTATGGTGTAATTATATATCAAGAGCAAATAATGCAGATTGCACAAAAATTGGCTGGATTTACAGCTGGCGAGGCTGACATACTAAGAAAAGCTATAGGAAAAAAAAAAAGATCAGAAGTTGAAAGACAAAAAGAGAGGTTCATTTCGGGCTCAGTCAAAAACGGCATTCAAAAAGATGTTGCAGCTGGAATTTTTTTAAAAATAGAGCCTTTTGCTGAATACGGATTTAATAAAAGTCATGCTGCTGCATATGCAATAATAGCTTATCAGACTGCTTTTCTTAAAACATATTATTATAATGAATTTTTCGCAGCTTCAATGACTATGGATATTTCGAATCATAAAAAATTATCAGAATTTTATGAGGAAATAAATAGATTAAAAATTAAGGTTATTAGACCTAGCATTAATAAAAGTTTTCCTGAATTTAAATATGATGGAAAAAATTTCATTTACGCTCTTGGTGCAATTAAAAATGTTGGAGTGGATGCTATAAAAAACATAGTAAAGGAAAGGACGATTAATGGAAAATTTTCTTCGATAAATGATTTTTTAAACAGAGTTAATCCAAAAGATATTAATAAACTACAATTGGAAGGACTTGTAAAAGCTGGTGTTTTCGATGAACTTCATGAAAACAGAGCATCTTTATTTAGCTCTATACCTAAAATGATTTTAAAATCAAAAAATAATTTTGAAAATAAATTAGCAAATCAAATAAATTTATTTGATGATGAATGTAACACTAATGAAGATTTTATAACAAATATTAATGAATGGCTTATTCAAGATAAATTAAATAAAGAGTTTGAAGCATTAGGCTTTTTTATGTCTGGCCATCCTTTAAATGTATACGAGGATATATTTGATCAATTTAATATTGTTAAGTATGAAGATATCTTAAAAAATGAAAATATAAAAAAATACAATATTGCAGCAACAATTTTAAAAATTCAGGAGAGAAAAACTAATAAGGGCATGCCATATGCTGTAATAAAGTTTTCTGATTTATCTAGTATATTTGAAATCTTTATTTTTTCTGAAATGTTAGAAGCTAATAGAAATAATCTTTCGGAGGGAAATTCACTACTTCTTGAAGTTAATAGGCAAACCAATTATGATGAAGGTAATTCAGCCAGAATAAATATCTCTAAAATAACACCTTTAAAAGATATTCATAAAAAACCAATCCACAATGTAGATTTTACAATTACAAATAACGAGCAATTGAATAAATTATCAAAATATTTACTAAGTCCAGGTAATACTAAAGTTAGATTAAAATATAAAAAGGATGATAAATATTTTGTTTTTTATTTGGAGGAAAAAAGAGATGTTCAGAGAAAAACTTTAAATATTTTAAAAAAACATGAAATTTACTCAACTATTCGCTAAAAAAACACTTGTCTTAAACGAAATAAGTTTGTAAATAGCTATTATTACGCACACAATTAATGGTTATTAACCCCCGGTCCGTAAGGAAGTGATTGTGGTGGAAAAACCGGAAAATATTATGAAGATACCAAACATAACTATTCAACAATTATTAGATGCAGGGGTTCATCTGGGTCATAAAACTTTGAGATGGAATCCGAAAATGAAAAAATATATTTTTGGCAAAAGAGACTCTATACATATAATAGATTTAACACAGACACTTGAGCTTACTAAAATAGCATTAGAGAAAGTTTACGAAACTATAACAAATAATGGAAAAGTATTATTTATCTCAACAAAAAAGCAAGCATCGGAATCTATAGCATCTTTGGCTAAAGATACTGATCAATATTTCGTAAATTATAGATGGTTGGGGGGCATGCTAACTAATTGGGGAACTATATCTAATTCTATAAAGAAACTTCAAAAAATTAATATTGATTTATCTTCAGAAAACAGAGGATTTACGAAAAAAGAATTATTAAAAATGAGCACTCAGAGAGATAAGTTAGAGAGATCACTGGGCGGGATATCAAAAATGAAAAAAATACCTGATTTGATATTTGTAATAGACACAAACTATGAGTCTTTAGCAATTAAAGAGGGAATAAAATTGGGAATTCCAATTGTTGCTATCCTAGATACAAATTCAGACCCAGAAGGAATTGATTTTCCTATCCCAGGAAATGATGATGCAAGAAGATCAATTGATTTGTATTGTGGATTACTAAAAGAAACTATAGAGAATGCAAAAAAAAATATTGTTAATAATGATATAAAAGTCAACGAAAATAAATTGGTTAATACTAAATTACCTGAAGATAATAAAAATTTAAAAGAAAAAAAAATACTCTCAAAATCTTTAAATTAAATGAACGATCTTAATAAAGTTAAGGAGCTTAGAAAGGCCACAGGTGCTGGCTTTAAAGACTGCAATAATGCACTAAAGGAAGCTAATGGAGATATTGAAAAATCAATAGAAATATTAAGAGTAAAAGGTATATCTAAAGCATCCAAAAAAATGTCCAGAGATGCAAATGAAGGACTAGTAGCAATAACTGGCGATCAGAGAAAAATGTCAATAATCGAGATAAATTGTGAAACAGATTTTGTTGCCAAGAACAAAGATTTTTTAAGTTTTGTCAAAGAAATTAGTGAAATAAATCATAAAATTTCTTCTTCAAAAGACAGTTTAAATAATCAAAAAATGAGTAATGGTAAAAATGTCAAAGATAATTTAATAAATTTAATTTCAAAGATTGGCGAAAACATTACAATTGGGAAATCAAAGACATTTTCCGGAAACAACATTAATAATTATTGTTATCTTCATTCGGTTGTAAAGGATAATCTTGCAAAATTAGGAGTAGTAGTTTCAATAAAAAGCGATCAGTATAACGATGATATAGACTTATTTGGTAAACAATTGTCTATGCATATTGCTGCATCAAATCCATTAGCGATAAACAAAGAAAAAATAAAGCCTGAAATTTTAAATAAAGAAAAAGTATTGATTGCTGAAGAGCTCAAGAACTTAGGAAAGCCAGAAAATATAATTGATAAGATAGCAAAGGGAAAAATTAATAAATTTGTTGATGAGAATTCATTATTAACACAAGATTGGGTTATGGATCCCCAAAAAAAAGTTAGCAATATAATCAGTGAATTTAAAATACCAAACATGGAGATAGTTGATTTCTCAAGAATTAAGATTGGTGATTAATGTTTAAAAAAAATATCTATCAAGATAAAATGTCTAAAACTATAGATAAGTTAGTAAAAGATTTATCTACGTTAAGTACAGGTAGAGCAAATGCTAATATGTTAGATTTGGTTAAAGTTGATGTTTACGGACAAAAAATGCCAATAAATCAAATTGCCAGTATTACTATACCAGAACCGAGAACTATAAGTATCCAAGTATGGGATAATAGCAACGTTACACTGATAGACTCTGCAATAAAAAAATCTGAACTTGGTTTAAATCCTCAAATAGATGGTCAATTAATTAGATTGCCTATACCAGATTTGAGTGAGGAAAGAAGAATTGAAATTAAAAAGATTATAAAAACTATGGGCGAACAGTGTAAAGTATCAATAAGAAACATAAGAAGAGAAGCAAATGATGATTTAAAAAAATTACTAAAAGACAAAAATATAAGTGAGGATATTGAAAAAAAGGAAGAGAAAAACGTACAACAAATAACTGATAAGAGTATAAAGATTATAGAAGAAAAAATTGAAGCAAAAGAAAAAGAAATAATGAAAATATGAACCCCATAAATCATATAGCCATCATAATGGATGGAAATGGAAGATGGGGAATCAAACATAAAAATTCTAGAAACTTAGGTCACAATGAGGGTCTTAAAACAGTTGAAAAAATAATTAAAGCATCTTTAAAAAAAAAAATTAAATTTTTAACTTTATTTGCTTTTTCAACAGAAAATTGGAAAAGGCCAAAGAATGAAATAGACTTTCTCTTTAATCTTTTAGAAAATTTTTTAAAAAATAAAATTAATATGATGATTAAAAATGATATAAAACTTAAAATAATTGGTAACAAAAAATTTTCCAAAAAAATTAACAATCTTTTAGAGATATCAGAGAGAAAAACTAAAAAAAATAATAAATTACAAATTAATTTAGCATTAAATTATGGTTCAAAAAATGAGTTGGTAAATGCATTTAAGCAAATCATTAAGTTAAAAAAAAAAATAAATGAAAAAAATATTTCGAATCATCTTTATACAACTAAAATACCAGAACCAGATCTACTTATTAGAACAGGTAATACTAATAGACTGAGTAATTTTTTACTATGGCAAATTGCTTATTCTGAAATTTATTTTGAAAAAAAATTATGGCCTGATTTCACAGAGAAAGATTTTTACAAAATATTAAAAAATTTCAGATATGTTAAAAGAAATTATGGAAATATCTAATTATGAACGAATTAAACAAAAGAATTTTAAGTTCATTCATTTTATTGCCAATAACAATTTATTTAATAATTAAAGGATCACTTTATTTTAATTTTTTTCTTCTTATTTGTATATCAATATCTCTATATGAATGGCATAAAATGTCTTGGAGAAAAAATTATTACTTAATAGGAGTAATTTTTTTATTATTTTCTTTTTATACAGCCTATTATATTCGCATGGATGTTACTTATGATTATCATATCTTTTTAGCTATTTTATCAATTTCTATATCCTCAGATATTGGTGGATTCATATTTGGAAAAATATTAAAAGGTCCCAAACTTACAAAAATAAGCCCAAAAAAAACTTACTTTGGTGTGTTAGGTAGTTTTTTACTTCCTATAATTTTTTATCTTATTAGTTTTAATATTTATGAAGATAAAATTTTAATTTTTTTTAATGATGATGTACTTATAAAAAACTCTATTGCTATATATTTGATAATACTTTTAATATCATCTGCAAATCAAATCGGCGATATAATAGTTTCATACTTTAAAAGGTTATCTAATATAAAAGATACGGGTAAAATTATCCCAGGGCATGGTGGAATTTTAGATAGGATTGACGGAATGTTATTTGCTTTTCCTGTAGCTTATATACTATTGAAAGTTTTATAGAAAATGAAAAGAAAGATCGTTATTTTAGGCTCAACAGGTTCTATTGGTAAAATAACCTTATCAATAATGTCAAAGGAATTAGATAAATTTAGTTTTGAACTTTTTTCTACAAATAAAAACATTAAATTGTTAGAAAAACAAATAAAAAAATTTAAGGTTAAAAATGTTGTCGTTAAAAATAAATCTAAATATTTAATTTTAAAAAGAAAATTTAAATATAAAAATATTAATGTATACAATGATTTTTCAAAATTAAATAAAATCTTTATCAAAGGAAGAGCAGATTACACAATGTCTTCAATTACCGGTTTACCCGGTTTGGAGCCAACATTTAAAATTATTAAACATACAAAAAAAATTGCTATAGCAAATAAAGAAAGTATTATATGTGCATGGAATCTTATAAAAAAACAACTAAAAACTTATAAAACCGATTTCATACCAGTTGACTCTGAGCATTTTTCAATTTGGAAATTAATTGAAAAAGAAGAAAAAAAAAATATTAAAGAAATATACTTAACAGCTTCAGGTGGACCTTTCTTAAAATATAAAAAGAGTCAATATAAGTATATAAAACCCTCTAATGCTATAAAACATCCAAAATGGGAAATGGGAAAAAAAATTTCTATAGACTCAGCCACAATGATGAACAAAGTATTTGAAGTAATTGAGGCTAGAAGATTATTTGATATTGATTATAAAAATATTAATATTTTCATACATCCTGAGTCTTATTTACATTCAATTGTCTCTTTTAATAATGGGGTAAATAAGTTTTTGCTTCATGACACAAATATGAAAATACCAATTTTTAATTCTATATATAGTGAAGAACATAAGATACTCAAGACAAATAAATTAAATTTAAAAGTAATTAATAATTTAAATTTATCAAAACCAAAAAAATTAAAATTTCCTTATTTAAATTTAATTGACCATCTTCCAAAAAATATCTCACTCTTTGAGACAGTAATTATATCTGCAAATGATGAATTAGTTTATTTGTTTTTAAATGGTAAAATTTCATTTACACAAATGTATAAAATTTTAAATAAAATAATTAATTATTCTAAATTTAAAAAACTTAAAAAAACTAAACCTTTAAATTTAAAGCAAATTCTTAGTTTACATAATAACGTAAGATTGATAACTAGAAGATATTGTGAGTAAATATTTTAAAAAGATTATTATTATAGTTTTAATTTTTTTTAATTTTTCTTTATTTAAAAATTTAAATGCAGAAATAATTAATGAGGTTTATGTTACTGGAAATAAAAGGATTTCCTCTGATACAATAATATTATTTGGTGACATAAAGAAAGGAGAAAATTATACCGATCAAAAATTAAATTCGATTTTAAAGAATCTGTATGAAACAAATTTTTTTGAAAATGTTAAATTAAACTTAAATAATAATATTTTACAAATTATTGTAATTGAAAATCCCATAGTTCAGTCAATCGAGATTGCAGGTGTCAAAAATAAAAACATTATTAAAACTTTAAATGCCAATTTATCCTTGAAAGAAAAAAATTCGTTTGTTGAAAGTATTATAAAGAGTGATGAAAACAAACTTAAAAATATATTAAAAACTAACGGTTACTATTTTTCTGAAATCAATACGATAGTTAAAAAAAATGAAAATAATACAGTAGATCTAAAATATGTTATAAAATTAGGTGATAAGGCCTATATAGATAAAATTAAATTTATTGGTGATAAAAAAATTAAAGATAGAAAATTAAAAAACATTATTATTTCTGAAGAGAATAAATTTTGGAAGTTTATTTCTAATAGAAAATTTTTGGATAAAAAAAGAATTAAGATTGATGAAAATCTATTAAAAAACTATTATAAAAATAACGGTTTTTATGAGGTTAAAATAAATAGCACTTCTGCTCAAATTTTAGAAAATAAAAAGTTCGAGTTAGTGTTCAATATAGATGCAGGACAAAAATTCTTTTTTAATAATTTAGTTTTGGATATTCCGGCTAACTTTAACATTGAAAATTTTAAAAAAATACAAAAGTTATTTCAAAATCTTAAAGGCAAGGTCTATTCATTAAACCAAATTAAAAAAATTCTTGATGAAATAGACTCAATTGTCTTGATTAAACAATATGAATTTATTAATGCAACTTATATAGAAAACAAAGTTGAAAATAATAAAATTGATATAAACTTTAAAATTAATGAAAGTAAAAAAATTTTTGTAGAAAAAATTAATATTTTTGGAAATTATGTTACTAATGAAAATGTTATTAGAAATTCAATAATAACAGACGAAGGTGATCCATTAAATCGAATTTTATTAAAAAAATCCGTAAATAATTTAAAATCAAAAAATATTTTTGAAAAAGTCGATACAGAAATTATTAATGGTTCAGACAGCTCTAATAAAATTATAAATATTAATGTTGTAGAAAAACCAACAGGTGAAATATCTGCTGGAGCGGGAACCGGCACATCTGGTTCACAGTTATCTTTTGGGATTAGTGAAAATAATTACCTTGGACAAGGAAAAAAAGTAAAAGCTAGCGCAACTATTAGTGATGATTCTCTGAGAGGCATTCTTTCAGTAACAGATCCTAATTATCGTAATTCAGATAAAGCTTTAATAACTTCATTTGAAAACTCTCAAGAAGATTTAATGAGTAAATATGGATATAAAACCAATAAAACGGGTTTTTCTTTTGGTACTTCCTTTGAGCAGTATAGAAACGTTTACTTTTCACCTGAAATTTCAACCTTATATGAAACATTAAGCACATCATCGAAAGCTTCAAGAAATAAGCAAAAGCAGGAAGGTGATTATTTTGATACTGAATTTTCTTATTCCTTATCATTAAATAAATTAAATCAAAATTTTCAACCCACAGATGGTTTTAAAAGTACATTTTTCCAGTCTTTACCAATATATGCCGATGATAAGAGTATAACAAATTCATATTTATTTTCGAAATATAATAAATTAGGCAATGACACGGTAATATCTCTTAGTTTTTTAGCAAAAGCAGTTAACTCATTAGAGGATGACGTTAGGATAAGTAAAAGAGTTTTTATACCTCCAAATAAATTAAGAGGATTTGCCTCTGGAAAGGTTGGTCCGAAAGACGGGACAGATTACATAGGTGGTAATTATGGAACAGCTGTTAATATAGCTGCTACATTGCCTAACCTTTTTGTTGATTTACAAAATATTGACTTTAGTATTTTTCTAGATACTGCAAATTTATTTGGGGTTGATTATGACAGTTCTTTAGACAGTAATAAAGTACGATCATCTACAGGACTTGCAATAGATTGGTTTACCCCTATAGGCCCTTTAAGTTTTTCTCTAGCAGCACCCATTACTAAAGCTGACTCTGATAAAACAGAAAACTTTAGATTTAGAATTGGCACGACTTTTTAATGAATTTTAATTTTTATATAGTATTAATTTTTTGTTTATCAATATTTGCTAATAAATCTTATTCTGAAAATATAGCATTTATTGATATGGAATTAATACTTAGTAATTCCAAAGTAGGTATATCTACAAATAAGCAAATTGAAGAAAAAACATTAATTAATCAAAAAAAATTAAAAAAAATGGAAGATAATTTAAGAAAAAGTGACAACGAAATAAATTCACAAAAAAATATTTTAAAAGATGAAGAATTAAAAAAAAAAATTTCAGAATTAAATTCTGACATTCAGGAATACCAAAAAGCTCTTCAAAATAATAGGAATGATATTAATGCATTTAAAATCTCTGCTACAGGTAAATTACTACAAACCTTAAAACCAATTCTAGAGTCGTATTCCAAAGAGAAAAATATATCTATTATCTTTCAAAAGAAGGATTTAATTATTGCAAAAAATAGTTTAAATATTACAAATGATATTATCAAAATTTTAGATCAAAAAATTACTAAAATTAATTTAAATGAATAATAATAAACTTAGTAAGTCAGATATAATAAATTTATTACCTCACAGAGAGCCTATGTTATTAATAGACGAGTTGATAAATATAAAAAAATTATTTTCTGCAACAGCTATTGTAAATGTGAAAAAAGATAGTTTTTTTGTTCAAGGACATTTTCCAGATCAACCTGTTATGCCTGGTGTTTTGATTGTTGAAGCATTTGGTCAAGCTGCAGCTGCCTTAACTGCGGTTGGTATCGATAAATCTGAATATGAAAATAAACTAGTATTTCTAATGAGTGTGGATAAAGCAAGATTTAGAAATCCAGTAATTCCTGATTGTAAACTTGAATTAAATATCGAGGCTATAAGGTCTCATGGAAAAGTTTGGAAATACAAAGGAGAAGCTTTTGTTAAGGGTAAAAAGATGGCTGATGCACAATGGGCGGCGACAATCGTTGACAGGAAATAATTAGCAATAAATTTTGATAAGCTTTTAAAGTAGCTTTTGATATTAAACTTACTTATGTACAATCCATTTTTTAAAAATACTGGCCCTTACGATATAAATAAATTGCTAAAATTAATTAATCTAAATAGTAAAAAGTATCCAGAGGTTATAATACAGGATGTGAAAGATCTTCACTCTTCTAGTGAAAAAGATCTAACTTTTTTTCACTCTAAAAAATATATTACAGATGCTAATAAAACCAAAGCTTCATTTTGTATAACTACAAACAAATTACAATCCTTTCTCCCTGATACCTGTAGAGCTATAATTTCAGAAAATGTTTTATTACATTTAGCAAAAATAACTAAAATTTTTTATCCTGACTCAGTTACTGACGATTATGATACAACAGTTGAAGATATAAATGAAACTGAACATAGTGATAAGGTTAAATTTGGAAAAAATGTTTTAATTGGTAAAAATGTCAAAATTGGCTCAGGTTGTCGAATTGGTCACAACTCAATTTTAGAAAAGAATGTTGTCATCGGAGACAATTGTTCTATTGGTTCAAATGTTATTATTAGAAATTCCTTAATTAAAAATAATGTTTATATTTTAGATGGATGTATAATTGGAAAAAAAGGTTTTGGTTTTTTCCCAATTAAAAATTTTAATTTTAGATATCCACAAGTTGGAATAGTTATCATTGAGGATAATGCAGAAATCGGTTGTGGGTCAACTATAGACAGAGGTTCTATTTCAAACACAATAATCGGTCAAAATACTTATTTAGATAATCAAATCCATGTTGCTCATAATGTAAAGATAGGTAAAAATTGTATAATAGCAGGACAAGTTGGTTTTGCTGGTAGCACAGTATTAGGAAATAATGTTATGATAGGAGGTCAAGCAGGAATATCAGGACATCTTAAAGTTGGTAACAATGTTCAAATTGGAGGTGGTAGCGGTGTAATTAAAAACATTCCAGATAATACTAAAGTAATGGGTTATCCAGCGAAAGACCTAAAAAGTTTTATAAGAGATATTAAATGATTAATAAAAAAGCAATTATTGATCCAAGATCCAATATACATCCAAGTGTAAAGGTAGGTCCCTACACCATAATAGGTCCTAATGTTAAAATTGGAGAAAATACAGAAATCCAATCACATGTTAGTATTACAGGAAATACTATAATTGGAAAAGGAAATAAGATTTATCCATTTGTTTCAATCAATGATCCTCAAGATTTAAAATATAACGGTGAAGAAACAAGTTTAATTATTGGAGATAATAATAAAATAAGAGAATATGTAACAATAAATCCTGGAACAATTGGCGGTGGAGGCAAAACTGTAATTGG
>MDTG01237376.1_pt1 | contig 20979 bp, 19 predicted proteins | sample 811421 | NCBI WGS metagenome assembly MDTG01 (sample SAMN05326645, study PRJNA326480) | marine metagenome | isolation source: seawater | place: Pacific Ocean: South East | collected 2011
TAAAATATCCAATAAGTAGTTTTAAAATAAATTTTTAATCTCTAAAATCTTTGTGAACAAAAATTAGATCGCCATGTAACCAATTTACTAAATAATAATTATTATTAGTAAATAATTTATAAATATCAGAGTTAAGTATATTATGAATATTATTATTTTTAAATTCTAATTTTTTCATTTTTAGGTCGAGATATTCTACAGATATGACATTTGGTTTATACTTATTTAAATCAAATCCAGCTAAAACTTTTTCTTCAAAACCCTCTACGTCAATATTCATATAATCTATTTTATCTCTAAAATTAATTTTTTTTAAAACACTGTTAAGGGAAAAGGTTTTAATTTTTTTTATTTCTTTTATATTTGCTTTCTGGTATTTTTGAACCTCTTTATTGAGTGTATTAATAGGTGAAGAATCATGATAAAAGAAAAGTTCAGCTTCCTCTTCTTTATCAGAAATTGCATAATTCAAATTAATATCATTTGGCCTAGATATATTAAATAAATCAATATTTTTTTTATCTAAATCAATATTAACCCCCTTCCAACCCTTTTTAAAAAGTAAGTATGTATTATTATTGGAGATCGGATGTTGAGCTCCAATATCAATATAAGTTCCCTTATCTTTATCCTTAAAAATATAATCTATGATAAGATCTACAGCATTGAGGGAATATGAAATTTTTTTATATTTAATCTTACGATTAAAAATACTTAAGTATTTAATAATTTTATCAATCATTTTCTAAATAAATTAAGATAAAAGAGTTTAATTTTACATACTAATAAATTTAAATAAAATGAAATATTTTTATTAGGTTCACTAAGTGGACCTTCATATTTTGTATTAGTTTTCATATAAAATCTTTTAAAAAATTTTATAGTAAATCCCCATTTTCTTAAAAAAGTATTGTCACCACGATTTTGAATAACTTTTACATTTTTTCGAGTTGTTAATGAGGCGAAGTGATAGATTTTAAAGTCGTTTAATCCTTTAAAAACACGCACACCTTCATTCCATAATTTCATATTAAAGTCAGGATCAGACCCAATTCCAGGATTAAATTCTTCACTAAATCCTCCAACTTTATTCCACATATCTATATGAATACATAGAGGTGACCAGTGAGTACCTTGATGGTCATAAAAATTTACATTTTTGTAATTCGCAAGAAATTTTTCTTCATTAAAACTGTCTAAATCTTTTCCACAATCAAATGTAATGTGCCCTGAACTATGTTCTATCAGCGAGCACGAAAAATAGAATTTGTTATGACCTAAATTATCAATTTCATTAACTAAAACTCTATCCCATGAAGGGCAAAAATAGCAATCATCATGCGAATAAACAATATATTTGTATTTTGATAATCTTACTCCTTCATTTATAGCTGAACATAAACCAATATTATCCTTAGACCAGCTATATGAAATATTCATGTTTTTTAAATAATCAATAGTTCCATCACTTCCGTCATTTACATGAACAATAATTTCATACTTTGACGATGTATTTTTTCTTAAACTGTCTATTGTTGATTTTAAATATTTTAAATTGTTAAATGACGGTATTACAACGGAAAACATCAATTAGACCATAAATACTTGTCTTTTTTATTAATATCAAAAGACTTATTTATTATAAATTGCGCCACTAAATTAGAATTGAAATGTTTCATATATTTTTCTTTACCCTTCTTTGCTATTGATTTTCTAATTTTATCATCATTTGAAATTTTCAGAATTTTTTCAGATAAATCACTAACATTTTTGTAAAAAACCATTTCTTTATCATTAAAAAAATTTCTATATTGTGTTCTTTCATCGATTAAACAAACTAGACCGTTTCCTACTATTTGAGTAATTCTGTCACTGCTATAATATTTTATTGCCTGTCCTCTACTTAAATTTAATCCCATTTTGGCATTAGATATTGTTTTAAAATAATGATCTGCCCATATAGGCTGAACTTTATCAAGTCCATATAAATCAAATTTTACGTTAGGTGTTATATCTTTTAATCTTTTAATAAAATTTACTCTGTCATCTGTTTTTCCAGATTTTAATACTCCTCTGTGCACTCCATGACTTAAAGCAAAAAAAACATCTACATTGCAAGATTTTTTATAATTATTTAAAATTTCAAAAGATTTATCACTTGGATTTGGAATAAAAAAACTTTTATCTTTATCTAAAAAACCTAAGGCATCGGGACTCGTAGTTAAAAAAGTAGTGTCTACCACTTTAAATTTATCCAAGATTCTATTTTTATTTCTCTCATAATCGGGTCCAAATTTATTGAGAGGATCTAAAAACCATTGACCAAATCTAGTATTCGGATAATCTTCTCTTAATTCAGCTATTTGATCCGCTGATATTAGATCAGCATGTCCAAGCATGATTAAATCTGGCTTATAGTTATAACAAGTCTTTTTAAGTTTATCATTTAGAGTTTTTGCGCCTTTAATATCTTTAATAGATTTATAATATTTTTGTATATCACGGTCACTAAATCCAAGAACACTATGACCTAATCTTATAAAGCCATTATTGATTCTTCTACCTGTATTAAAAAATAATCTTCCATCAAGTCTTTCATTAAAATTTGTAATATGAAGAATTCTTAAATTAGACAATTTTTTCTTTGTGTAAAATTTATTAATAATATTTAATTTATCTGACCTATATTCATCAATCTTTTTAGTGACATATGAATGTGTCAAATAAAAATTCTTTAATGACGAATTTTGTAATTTTTTTCTTAAGGGTACATTTTTAATCAATGAGTTTAAATTTAGTACTAAGTTTTTAACTGATAGATTTTCTAAAATTTTGGCATTTGTTACTGTTTCAGGTAATCCTCCTTTGTTTGTAATAATCACTGCACATCCGTTTGCAGAGGCTTCTAAACTAGTCCTTCCAAAAGGCTCTTCCCAACGAGAACATGCAACAGCTATGCTAGTTTTTTTAAAAATTTCTAATGTTCTTTCGTGATTCAGAAATCCTAGAACATCAGCATTATTATGATTTAGACGAATTTTTTCTCTTTTTTCATCTCCGATAATTTTTGCTTTCCAATCAGGATATTTGTTAAGTATTTTTACTATTGCTTTAGAAAAAACATCGTACCCCTTTGCTCTATTAAGTTTTCCAACAAAGGTAATCCATTTTTTTTTATTTTTAATAATTCTAAAGTCATTTTTTTTGGCTGATTGAAAAAAGACAACAAGTTTATCACTATTAACAAATTTATTTTCAAGCCCTTCTAAAAATCTTTTTTTTGACCAATTGCTATTAAAAATAATTTTATGACATATTTTTAAAAGTTTTTTTCTATCAGTTATGGTCTTAGACCCATCCATTGATAAAGGATCATTATGGAAATATAGAGAAAAAATTTTATTTTTCAGTTTATTTGATAAAATATTTATATAACTTGGTCTATTATGAACTTCTATAATTGAAAAATTGTATTTTTTTTGCAGTTCAATGAATCTATTTACATAAGTCTTTGTTTGACTTGTAAACAACCTGTTTTTAAGTGTTATATTTTCATATTTAATTTTAAATTTTTTTTTATAATCTGTATTACCGAAAACAGTAATTTTCTTTCTAAATTTACTTATTTTACTAGTTTCGTAGACAAATAATGATACTGCCCCAGGATATTCTGGCGAAAAATTTTCTTTATACGGTAATAAAATTCCTATCACTTATATTTCTTTATAATTTGTTTTCTTAACGATTTATTGTTCTTTATATAATATTCTCTAGAAATTGCCTCTTTTTTAGTATCATATTTTTCTTTATATATGACTGTCCATTTTCTCCCTCTAGTAAATTTTGCTCCTTTACCTGAGTTATGTAGCTTGATTCTTTTTTTTAAATTATTTGTATATCCAACGTAAGTAACTGACTTTATGCCCTTCGATTTGAGCATATAAACGTAATAAATCAAAATTATTAATATCCTTTAGATTTTGAACTTTTAATACCTTTTAATTTTTCTAGATCTGATTTGGCCCCTGCCGCTATATATCTACTATCTGAACCAACTGTTACTAAATTAAAACCTTTATCTATCATTTTTAATGCGTACTCTGGTGTTCCATTATGTAGACCTGCAAATAAATTTCTCTTTTTTGCTGCATCAAGTATTCTTAAAATTTCATTATATGCCTTTGATTTTTCAGGTCTGTCAAAACCCGGTTCTTCACCAACAGCTAAACTTAAATCAGCTGGCCCTATATAAATACCGTCTAAATTAGGTGTATCTAAAATTTCATCAAGTTTGTCTAAAGCTTCTTTTGTTTCAATCATAGCTAATTTTAATATTTCATTATTAGCATTTTTTGCGTAATCGCTACCTCCATAAATTGATGCCCTAATAGGTCCAAAACTTCTAAGACCTTTTGGTGGATATTGACATGCCTGAACAAAATTTTCTGCCTCTTTTCTATTACTTACCATTGGACAAATAATTCCATAGCATCCAGCATCTAAAATCTTCATTATTTGACCTGGCTCATTCCAGTTTACTCTAGCCATTGGAACGGTTTCTGTTGTTGATATAGCTTGCAACATGTTAACTGCATTTGGATAATTAATAAGACCGTGTTGCATATCTATTGTGAGAGAGTCCCACCCTTGATTTGCCATTACTTCAGCCGAAAAGGAACTTGGTACAGCTAACCAACTATTAATAATCGGTTTATTTGACTTAAATAGTTCTTTTAGCTTATTTTTTCTCATTCGTAAGAGATTCCGAAATGAGTGTATTTGATATTTAGATAATCTTTTATTGCCATTGAACCGCCTTCTCTTCCATATCCAGTTTGTTTAATTCCTCCAAATGGAGCTTCTGCTACAGCTACAGCAGGTGTATTAATAGCTACACAACCAGTTTCTAAAATTTCTGATGCCTCATTAGCTTTTTTCAGATCTGTTGTATAGACATAGCTACACAAACCTAAAACATTATCATTTGCTCTTTTCATTACCTCATCAAAATTTTTAAATGTTAATATGGGTACTATAGGTCCAAAAGGCTCTTCTTTCATTATAGTAAAATTGTCTTTTATATCGTCAAATATTGTAGGCTCAAAAAAATAACCCTTATTAAATTTTGCAGCTCTCTTACCACCTAATAAAACTTTTCCACCTTCTTTTTTTGTAGTTTCAACTAATTTCTCTACTCCCTCTAATCTTTGTTTTGTACATAATGGACCAAGCAGAGTATCTTTATCCATTCCATTTCCAATTTTTAATTTTTTGGTTTTTTTTATCATTAAATCAGCGAATTCATCTTTTTTCTTTTCATGTATATAAAATCTATTAGGCGAAATACAAACTTGACCATTATTTCTAAATTTTGCAGTAATGGCCATATCTGTTACCTTATTTAAATCAACATCATCAAATACTATAAATGGTGAATGACCACTCAATTCCATTGTCACTCTTTGAACTTTATCAGCGGCTTGTTTTAAAATTATTTTTCCCACTCTTGTAGATCCAGTAATTGAAATTTTTTTTATTATATCAGATTTTATAAGCTCCTCTGATATGCCTGCTGGATCACCTGATAATAAATTTATTACACCTGGAGGAAGCCCTGCCTCTCTACAAATGTCTACGATTTCCATCACACTACCTGGAGTAATTATATCTGGTTTAACGATAACCGAACAACCTGCGGCTAATGCAGTAGAAATTTTTCTTGAAGCAAGAATTACAGGAAAGTTCCAAGGAACTAGAGCAGCAACAACTCCAACAGGTTGATAAATTACGTGAATGCGAGTATTTGGGAAGCGACTCTGATTTATTTCTCCAAATATTCTCTTTGTTTCCTCTGAATTCCATTCAAATATATCTGCTGCTCCACTTACTTCTCCCGGTCCTTCTGTTAAAGGTTTTCCAACCTCTAGTGTTAGCCATTTTGACAAAACATCAATTCTTTGTTTCATTAATTCAGAGATTTTTCTTATAATTTTTGATCTTTCCCAAGGAGAGGTATTTCTCCAAATTTTTAAACCTTTTTCTGCTGATTTTAGAGCTCTTTGCACGTCAGAACTGTTGGCTTTAGATGCCTTACCAATTACCTCTTCAGTAGCTGGATTAATAACATCATATGTTTCACCACTGGCAGATTTTTGCCATTTACCATCTATGAACTGTCCGTATTTGTCGTACATAAATTATTGTTGAATAAAGAATGTTATTTAAATAGTTTATATTGAATTTATGAAAAACATTCAACTTACTTGTGCTCACGCTTTAGTTAAATTCTTGATTGCTCAGAAAACTCTTATAGATGGAAAGAAAGTGCCTTTATTTCCAGGTGTGTTTGGAATATTCGGACACGGCAATGTTGCTTGTTTAGGTCAGGCTCTACAAGAGAGTCAAAAAGAGCTTCCTACTTGGAGAGGCCATCACGAACAAAATATGGCACTTACTGGTATTGCTTATTCTAGAGCAAAAAGGCGTAAACAAATTTTTGTTGCAACATCTTCAGTAGGTCCAGGGTCTACAAATATGATCACGGCAGCAGCTGTTGCAATGAGTAATAGACTTCCAATACTATTTTTGCCTGGTGATACTTTTGCGAACAGAATGCCGGATCCAGTATTGCAACAAGTCGAACACTTTAATAATCCAGGAATTACGCAGAACGATGGATTTAAATCTGTTGTAAGATATTTTGATAGAATAACTAGGCCTGAACAAATAATCTCAAGTTTGCAACAAGCAATTCAAGTTATGTTAGATCCTGCTGATTGTGGGCCAGCATGTATATCATTAAGCCAAGATGTTCAAGGTGAGATTTATGATTACCCTGAAGAATTTTTTAGAGAAAGAGTTCATAATATAAGAAGGCCTAAGCCAGATGATTTTCAAATAAAAGAAGCGGCTGAGATTATAAAAAAATCTAAGAAACCAATAATTATTGCTGGTGGAGGTGTATTCTACTCAGATGCAACAGATGAACTAAGTTCATTTGCGAAAAAACATAATATTCCAGTAACACAAACAGTTATGGGTTACTCATCAATTAAAAAAGATCACACTCATTATTTAGGAACTATTGGAGGATTAGGTGGAAAAGCTGCAAATAATTTAAGTAAAGAAACAGATCTAGCAATAGCAATAGGAACTAAGCTTGCAGATTTTACGACAGGATCTTGGGCTAATTTCGAAAATCCATATTTTAAGTTGGTCTCAATTAATGCAGCGCGATTTGATGCAAACAAACACATGGCTCAGGCCATAGTTGGAGATGCCAAAGTATCAATGTTAGAATTATCTCAAGCACTGGGTAATTGGAAAGCTGACGATAACTGGTATAAAAAATCAAGAATAGAACTTAAAAATTGGGAATCTTATGTCGAAAAAGAAAGTGGACCTACAAATCAAAAACTTCCAAGTTATGCCCAAGTTATTGGAGCTTGTTATAGAAATTCAGATCCATCAGATATAGCAGTTACAGCTGCTGGTGGATTAGTTGGTGAAGTAATACAAGTATGGAAACCTAGAGAGCTTAATACACATGAAACAGAATGGGGCTTTAGTTGTATGAGTTATGAGATTTCTGGAGCACTTGGCATTAAAATGGCTAATCCAGAGAAGGAAGTTATTTCATTTGTTGGCGATGGATCTTATCTGCTCTATAACTCTGACATATACAGTTCTGTAATAACAAATAATAAAATAATATTAATAGTTTGCGACAATGGCGGTCACGCCGTTATTAATAGATTGCAATTATATAAGGGAGGTAAAGAATTTAACTGTCTGTTAAAAAGTTCAAATGCACCTAATTTGGTTCCTGTTGATTTTGCAGGACATGCAAAGAGCATGGGAGCAGAAGGTGAACATGTTAATTCAATAGCTGAACTAGAGGAAGCTTTTAAAAGAGCAAAAAAATCGAAAATAACTTATGTAATAAGCATCCGAACAGATGGTTATCAATGGTTAGAAGGATCCTCATACTGGGAAAGCCCTACCCTTTCAATTCCAAAATCTGAGAATAATAAAAGAGCCCTAAAAGAACACCTAGAAGGAAAGAAAAAACAAAGAAAAGGTGTATAACCTTTTTATGGAAAAAGTTTTTAAGGTTGGTTTAATCGGATGTGGACATATTGCTGAAACTTATTTTAGAGCTCATAAATACTTCAAAAATTTTAAAATAGTAAAATGTGCTGACAAAATTAATAGTGTAGCAAAATATTGCGCCAAAACTTATAGCATAGAAAATGTCTCAGTTTCTGAAATACTTAAAGATAAAGATATTCAAGTAATACTAAATCTAACAACACCAAATTCTCATTATATCATAGCAAAAAAATCCTTATTAAATGGAAAACATGTTTATTCAGAAAAACCATTAGCAGTTAGTTATAACAATGGCAAAGAACTCGTAAATATAGCAAGAAGAAAAAAACTTTATTTAGGTAATGCACCTGACACTTTTTTAGGTGGAGGGAATCAAAAGGCTAGAGAAATTTTAGAAAAGCAAATTATTGGAAAAATAAAATTTGGCACTGCTGTTTTTGCTTTTCCTGGAATTCAATCTTATCATCCAAATCCAGAACCATGGTTTGCAAAAAAGGGCGGAGGACCTGTTATTGATATGGGACCATATTACTTAACAGCATTAGTAAATTTATTAGGCCCTGCTAAAGATGTTATAAGCATCTCATCAAAAGATAATAAAAAAAGAATTATTGGCGTTGGTCCAAAAAAAGGAAAAAAAATTAAAGTGAATTGTCCAACAACATATTTTTCAACAATAAACTTTAAAAATGGAGCAATCATAAGATTAACACTTTCATTTGATGTAGTTTCTCACCTTAGAAATCATATAGAGCTTTATGGGGAAAAAGGTTCTATGATTGTACCTGATCCAAATATGTTTGGTGGTTCTGTTTTAATAAGTTCAAAATTAGGAAGTAAATGGAAAAATTATAAAACAAATAAGATGATATTAGGCAAGATTAATATTAAAACTCAAAGTTCGAGAGCAAACGAGTCACCAACCAACGCTAACTATCGAGGTGTTGGGCTTGCAGAAATGATTGACGCGATTAAAAAGAGAAAAAGGCATAGGTGTAATGGGAATTTATCGTTACACGTATTAAATATAATTGAAGGTATTCACAAATCAGCTAGAAATGGAAAAAAGTATAAAATTTTATCTGATTGTCAAAAGCCCGAAATTTTTTTAAATAAAGATATAAATTCTATTACAAGATAGAACTTTACCTACTTAAAATTGCTGCACCCCTTACCCCGCTAGAGTCACCATGGGCAGGATGACTAAAAATTGTATTTAATGAATTTATTTCTAAATATTTTTGACAAATAGTTTTTATCTCATTTAGATTTTTAATTTCATTTGATAGTCCTCCACCAAATATAATAATTTCTGGGTCAAGAATATTTATTACAGATGCTAGCGATCGTGCAAGTCTATCTTTAAAAGATGAGATAAATTTTTTATTTTTTTTATTGTTAAGAATTTGATGAGCTGTTTTATTAATTTTATAATTTTCCTTAAATAATTTTTCTAAACCTTTACCTGATATGAATTGTTGTGAAGAAAATTTATAATTATATTTAATTTTATTTTTTTTTTCATTTATTCCATAACCAGGTAAAAAATTATGTCCCCATTCACCTGCTATATGGTTTGCTCCTTTTATAATTTTTTTGTTGATTACAAATCCTCCTCCGGTACCAGAACCAAGAATAATACCAAATACTGAATTATAATCTTTTGCCACGCCATCAATCGCTTCCGAAAAAGCAAAACAATTTGCATCGTTTTCAAATATTACTTTATTTGGAATAATTGATGTTAGATCATATTTAATTTTTTTATCTTTAATCCATTTCATATTATACGTATTAAATACTTTCCCTTTTAAGTCCATTGACCCTGGATGACAAATACCTACGTTGAGTTTTTCATTATATTTTTTGGATAAATTATTAATTATATTAGAAATAAGTTCTAACAATTTTTTATAATTTTTAGGTGTTTCTTTTCTTTGTCTTAATATCTCTGAATTATTATTATCTAGAAGAACGTACTCAATTTTTGTAGCTCCTAAATCAATTCCTATTTGCATTAATTAGCTGTGGACCTATTCATTTCTTGAAGCTCAACTTCTAATTTGTTCAGTTCTTCACCACCTGCCATCATACTTAATAGTTTTTCTCTTGATATATCTTTTTTTTCGTAGGTTCCTAAACTTTTTCCTCTATTTAGAACTGTGAAGCTATTTCCAACTGGGTAAGCATGATGAACATTATGTGTAATCAAAATTACAGCTAAACCTTGTGAGGCAGCTTTAACAATATATTTCAAAACAACTGATGCTTGATGCACACCTAGTGCAGAAGTAGGTTCATCTAAAACAAGGACTTTTGCACCGAAGTATATAGCTCTGCTAATCGCTAAACATTGCCTTTCACCTCCAGACATTGTCCCTACCGCTTGAGACGGATCTCTAACATCTATACCTATTTGTCCCATTCTATCTGCAGCTATTTTATTCGCTTTTTCAATATCAAATGTTTTAAAAAAAGCAGGTCCTTTCAAAGGTTCCCTACCCATAAAAAAATTTCTTGTCACACTCATTAACGACACTAAAGCAAGATCTTGGTAAACTGTTGCTATGCCCATATCTAAAGCATCTTTAGGACTATCGAATATTGTCTTTTTTCCATCTACTATGATTTCACCTTCATCAGGTTTATGCACTCCAGCTAAAGTTTTTATTAATGTTGATTTTCCTGCCCCATTATCACCTAGAAGGCACATAATTTCTCCTTTTCTTAATTTCATAGTTACGTTTTTAAGAGCTATCACTTTTCCAAAAAATTTGCTTATGTTATTAAATTGAACTAAATAATCAGACATTATTTACTCTCAGTTACCTTTCTTCTAATATAATTATTAAATATTACTGCAATTAACATCATTGCTCCTAAAAATACCTTAAACCAGTCTGTGTCTACATCAGTATAAAATATACCCATAGATACTGTTCCAAAAATTAAAGCACCAAACGCTGCACCTATAGCAGATCCATATCCGCCAGTTAATAAACAACCACCTACAACTGCTGCTGCAATAGCTTCAAGTTCCTTTAAAGTTCCTCTCATTGTATCAGCAGAACCAGCATCTAAAACTTGAATTGTAGCAAAAATAGTTGCTGCAACTGCAGTACCAATGAACAAACTTATTTTTACCCTTCCCACAGGGACGCCAACATTATTTGCTCCATTCTTGTCTCCTCCAGAAGCAAATATCCAATTACCATATCTAGTTTTCATTAAAATCCAAGTAGTAATTATAGCTAATGCAATAAACCAAATTACTGAAGGTGGTATTCCTGTTGCTAGAGGTGTACCATCTGTTCTTAGAGCTATTAAATTCATTGACCCTAACCATGTAAAAACCCATTTAAAAGTGTCTGTTGCAAAAATCCATGCTAATGGATCATCTTCGATTAAAACTCTTAACCCTGGAACTTGTGTTCGACCAGTAATTAATCTTGTTAATGCTAAAGTTGCTCCTCTTAATATAAAAAGCATAGCAAGAGTTACAATGAATGAAGGTAAACCAGTTCTTACAACTAGAATTCCATTAAAATACCCAACTAGTACTGCCATTGAAAAAGCAAAAATAATACTCATCCATAGTGGCCATCCCCAATAGATAGCCGGAATAGCTATACAAATACCGGCAAAACCAATCATTGACCCAATTGATAAATCAAATTCACCACCAATCATTAACATAGCCGCAGCTATTGCAATAATTCCTAAATTAGCAGAAACATCCAAAAAATTTAATATTCCATAAGCACTAAACATTCCTGTATCACCAGCAACGACACCAAAAAAAATAAAGACAAGTATTGCACCACCTAAAGCTCCAAGCTCAGGTCTATTTAGAAGCAATTTTAATTTTGAAACTTTTTTTACTCTTTCGTCCTGATTAAAATCAGTTTTACTTTCAATACTTTTAGATTTTGTTGACATATTAAAAAACTCAAAAAAAAAGGCCTAGCGAATAATCACTAGGCCTTTTTAATATTCTTTTTATCTATAACCTTGAGCAGCCCATTTAATTACATCCTTAGCATTATTAGGAGTAACGAAACCAGGTCCAGTCATTACAACACCAGCAGGCATTGTTCCATATCTCATATATTGAGAAAATATAGCTATAGGTAAATAGCCTTGCAAATACTGTTGTTGGTCGATTAAGAACTCAACTTTTCCAGCAGCAGCAGCTTTAAGCATCCCTGGAGACATATCAAAAGTACCAAGTTTAACGCTTCCAACTTTACCAGCCGACTCTAAAGCTTTTAGAGCAGCCTCTCCTGCAAGACCAGCTCCTAAAGTAAGAATTGTATCATATCCGCCTCCTAATTTAGCAGCTACAGCTTTTTGAATTTCAGTTGGGTCATTTGATGTACCTAAAATATCTACAGATCCACCAAAACCTTTTTTAAATCCAGCACATCTTCTATCTAAAGCGACGTTACCTACTTCGTGGTTAACACAAAGAGCTTTTTTACCACCAGCAGCTTTCATTTTTTGTCCACCACCTACGCCTGCTTCAAATTCTGTTTGACCAACATGAGCACTAATTCCTAGTTTCATGTAGTCATCTGAACCTGAATTCATAGAGATTACCGGAATACCAGAAGATATGGCAGCTTTAACAGATTTACCTAAAGCAGCGGCATCAGGCAATGTTATCACTATACCTTTTGGTTTTTGAGAAACAGCATTATCGATTAATTTTGCCATTTCTACCATGTCAAATGTTGCTGGAGCAGTGTATTTACAAGATACTTTCATATCTTTACAAGCTTTATCAACTCCATTTTTAGCAACCGACCAGAAGGGGTCATTAGCTTGTCCATGAGAAACTACAATAATATCTACAGCTAAAGCAGCTACCGACATCATTGCCCAACTCATTAGAGCAGCAATTGTTAAGTATACTTTTTTCATGATTATTTCCCTCAATTGTTTGTTAATTTTTGGCAATTTAAACAAAAAATGAATCAAAATTCAAAAGGAAAAAAATTTTATACAACTGCAGGTAGTTGCAATTACTATAGTTTTATTACTTTTTTTTGTCTTAAAGACATATATGCTGCATTAGCAATCTTAAGAGCCATATAACCATCTTCGAACGTGGATCTTGAATTTTTTTTTTTGAGTGAAGCAAAATAAGCTCTTTTAGCTGAAGACTGTATGCCTCTTTGTATCTTTCGATAAAAAAATTTAAAAAAGGTTTTTGCGAATGAGATTGGTTTGAATTAAAAATTTCTGTGGCATTTTTTTTTTGATTTCCCGATAAAAGCATTCCTTTTTTACCAAATAATTCAACTCTTTGATCGTACCCGAAAGAACAATGTCTAGAATTTGTTATCACACATATAACTCCTTTTTTTGATTTCATAATAACTGTTGCTAGTTCATGATCATTAATTTTTTTGTAAAACGGCTCAAAGGAGCTTGCAGAAGCACTAATTTCACTGATTTCATCATTCTTCAAATAATATCTACATAAATCAAAGTCATGAATCATCATATCTCTAAAGATTCCACCAGAAGATTTAAGATAAGATTTAGATGGAGGCGCTGGGTCTCTACTAGTAATAATTATTTTTTCTAATCTGCCAATTTTATTATTATCTAAATCTTTTTTAATAGAATGATGACCTGGGTCATATCTTCTATTAAATCCTAATTGTATTTTAGATTTGTTTTTTTTAACCTTTTTAAAAGTTTTAACAATTTTATTTATATCTAAATCTAATGGCTTTTCACAAAAAATAGTCTTTTTAAATTTAATGCCTTGTTCTATAAATTTAATATGAGTATTTGTAGGACTAGAAATAAAAATAATATCTACATTTTTATCTGAAAAAATCTTTTTATAGTTTTTTTCTATTCTACAATTATAGAGCTTTTTTGCTTTATTTCTTAATTTTTCAATTTTTTCGAATACGTATAGAAGTTTAAAACTTTTATTTTTATGAATATTTTGAGCATGCATTTGTCCGATTCTACCAAAACCCAAAAGTGCTACATTGATCATAAAATTCTTTTGTAACTTTATTTTATTTGTAATAAAATAGTATTACTTTCTTAAAACTATGTCGATAAGATTAGGTGTAGCCCCAATTGCATGGAGTAATGACGATATGCCAGAATTAGGAGGAAATACGCCATTAGAAAAATGCTTAAAAGAAGCTAGTATGGCTGGCTATACTGGAATTGAGTCAGGTGGAAAGTTTCCAATGGACTCTAAAGAGCTCATTCCAAAGTTAAATAAAGAGAACCTTAAATTATGCTCAGGATGGTATGGCGCACAACTTCTTAAAAGACCCCCTAAAGAAGAGTTTAAGCTAATGCAAAAACAACTCAAATTATTTAAGGATTGTAAAGCACCATGCATGGTATTTGCTGAAGTAACAGATTCTATACAAGGGGATCCCGCGACTCCTCTATCAAAAAGACCTATACTATCTAATGATGATTGGAAAAAATTAATTCACTCTATAAATGAAATAAGTAAAATGATGATAGATGAAGATATGCCACTTGCATATCATCATCATATGGGAACGGTTATTGAAACTGAGCAGGACACAAGAAGACTAATTGAAAACACCAAAGATACAGTAGGTTTATTAGTTGACACTGGCCATATGCTTTTTGCGCAAGGTAATTCAATCAAACTTGTAGAAAGTTTTTACGATCGAATAATCCATGTTCATTGCAAAGATATTAGGAAAGAAGTTTTAGACAAATCCTTAAAAAAAGACTCTACTTTCAGACAAGCCTTTTTAGATGGTGCTTTTACTGTTCCTGGAGATGGATGTATAGATTATATCCCTTTTCTAAAAACTTTAAATAAAAAAAATTATTCAGGATGGCTTGTAGTTGAAGCTGAGCAAGATCCTGCTAAAGCAAACCCTTTTGAGTATGCCAAAATTGGATACAAGTATTTAAGTAAAGCTGCAAAAAATTCTGGTTTTGAAATTATAGATTAACGGTAAACAGAGACTAATTCGTTGTTTCCTGCTGCAACACAAGGTGATTTTACGCAGGTTCCTACTATCCACTCAGAACCCGCTTCAGACTCAAAATTATTTGAAGAAACAAAAATTATACCTTTATCAGTTGATTGACCCGCTTTACCTTCAGCCTGTATTCTAGGATCTTGAGATGATTGTATTAATGGTTTATTAATTGAATAAGGATTTTTTAATGTTAGATTAGATAATATATAATTTACGATTTTATCTGACGTCCAAACAGAGTTGCATTTTTCACCCCAAGAAGTTAATTCACCTTCATTTGAGCTACAAGTGTTTACTTCATTATTAATAAAATCAACAACTAATTTATGGTTTGATTTTATATCATTAGCTTTTTGCAAAACCTCTGACCTAGTCGATGCGGTCCATAGCAACATAATAACTACATATAAGATTGAGCTCAAGACTAAGGCTTCCAGAGGACCAAAATTTTTAAGTTTTCTACTTATGTTAATCATAATTTTACAATCATTGACTTATCAATTTTATTATCAAAAAAATCAATAATATTTTTAGTTGCTTCTATAGACATTCTAGATTTACATTCATTAGTAAAAGTTGCCGAATGTGGACTTAATAAAACTTTTTTGTTAGCAAGAAGAGGATTATCTTTATTTACAGGCTCTTTTATAAAAACATCTAAACCGGCTCCAAAAATTATCTTTTCGTTTAAAGCCTTATTTAAATCATTCTCATTAATTATACCACCTCTAGCAGTATTTATTACAATGGCTTCTTTCTTCATTTTTTTTAATTTGGAGAAGTTAATTAAATCTTTTGTTTTTTCATTTAGCGGCACATGTAAAGATAGATAATCACAGTTTTTTAATCCTTCTTCAATATTTTCAATTCCTTTTCCACCAAATTTTTCAATGGTTTCTTTGCTTACAAATGGATCATAAACATTTACTTTCATATCAAAACCGATACATCTTTTGATTAAACTTTGCCCTATTCTACCAAATCCAACAATTAAGATTACTTTATCAAATAATTCAAGAGTAATGATCGATGAAGCATTTTTCTTAAAATTTCCATCTCTTACTTCTTGATCATACCGATTAATACTTTTTGATATAGAAAGCATCATATAGATCACGTGTTCAGCGACAGCTACTGCATTTGCTGATGCAGTTATTAGTAAAGATATATTGTTTTTCTTAATGTATTCCAAATCAACATTATCATAACCAACACCATGTCTTGAAATAACTTTTAAACTTTTACATTTTGATAATATATTTTTATTCAATTTAGATACTCTAAGAGTACATGCATCAAAATTTGGCAATTTATCAATTAAATTTTTTTCAGAAGTATCTTCAATTATTTCATAGCTATATTTAGAATTGTTTTTTAATAGATCTAAACCATCTTGATGAATTTTTTCTATGACAGCTACTTTATACATATTTTTAGCGATCCTAATGTTTATCGAATTTACATGATGAACTTGTTTATTTAAGAAAATCTAAAACTTCTGAAAAATGCACGGCAAAACCCATACCTTCTGAAGTTTTTTTACTTAGTCCTTGTGTATTAACTCCAACTACCTTACCACCCATGAATAGAGGGCCTCCAGAATTACCTTTATTTATAGCTGCATCTGTTTGGATAAATAATACATTATCAAATCCAGAAACATTATAAACACTGCTCTCTTTTCTAATTGCACTTACGATACCTTGTGAGATTGAAAATTTTTTACCTCTTGGATGGCCTAAAGCTTCAACTTTTGATCCTTGTTTAATTGCACCATCAAAAAAAGAAACTTTTTTCCCTTTAGCATTTGTTTTCAAAAGAGCTAAGTCCCTTTTTAAGTCTTTTTTTATTACTACAGCTGACGATCTTTTTTTATCTTTATCGATTACAGTAATATTTCTCGCATTTTCAATGACATGATAATTTGTTACTATTTCATCATCATTAACATAAAAACCTGAACCCAAACCGGAACCAGTTTTTACTACAACCACGCTTTCAAAACGTGAGTCTGAAATTTCATATTTATTATTTTTTGGAAGAGAGGCTATATTTTTTTTTTCTTTTTTATTAGAAGAAAATAGATTATCCCAGAATGATTTTTTTTCTTCTTCTTTAAATGTACTATCTAGCATTTTATATGCATCTTTATTAGAGATTTTTTGAGCTGTTGAATTTTCATTTAACAATTTAACTAATAGTCCGCTTATCTTCTGTTCATTGATTTTTTTATTATTCCAAGAATTTAAATCATTTTCACTATCATATTTTTTAATTAGAGAATTATATTTTTCATCCTGAGGGTTTATCCCACTAGCAATCTTAAAGTCTTTGGCTTCCTTTATTTCAAGATCCTTATTTAAAAAAGTTTCGTTTTGAAAAAACAAAACATTATAAGAAACTTTTTTCTCTGCTTTAATATTATTTACTAAATAATTGTAAGAACTATACATTTTTTTATCTATGGTCATTGGAGTATTGGAATATTGATTTACAAGGTTTGATACTTGATCTTGCAGGTTTGTATAGTTGTCCCAATATTTTATTGCACCACCTGTGTCTGCAGCGACAGCAAGTATATCTAACCATCCAATCCCAGAAGATTGCCTGTATGGATTATTTAATCTTGCTTCAAAATTTTCTGCCTCCCTTTTTGCCATTATGGCTCTTCTTTCTTTATCTCTAATTTCAGCTTCTAATCTTGTAAACTCTGGATTCGGTACTTGTCTTATACCTGAAACTACTTTTGACATCATTTGGTTTTGTGAAACATTATTAGCGAAAGAGTCAAAATCTTTTGGTATTAAAACTATTAAATTTTTATCGCTTTTCAAAAGGTCTTTGAGAGATTTTACGCTCAAATTTTTAGTTGCCTCAAAAGAAAATTCTTTCTCATTCCATTTTTCTATATCTTTATTTATGTTAGGGAACATTTCTTTTTTTACAATTTCTTTTTCATAATTGATCACTTTAAGATTTGTATTTATCTTAATGGGAATATTTTTGTTATTTGATTCTGCGACAAGTTCTTTTTGTTTAAATTTATTTTCACGTAATTGTTTTTGAGCAGCTAATTTTTCTTTTCTTTTTTTAAGTATATTTTCTCTTTCTTTTTTTGCTAACGCTTTTTTTTCATTTCTTTCTTTACGTTTTCTTTCTTTTTCTTGTTTAAGAGCTAATTGTTTTTGCAATCTTTCTTGTTTTTTCTTTTCAATTTCCTGAAGTCTTTTGAACCGCTTTTCTTCGTTAGCTTTCTTGGCTTGAATTCTTTTTTCTAAAAGTTTTTTCTGATTTTCAATTCTTTTTTGTTTTGCATCAGCTATTCTTTTTAATCTTTTTTGTTCAAAAGTACTTTTAGCTATAAGTTCATTCGTAGCTTTTTTAACATCATCTTTATTTATTTCTTTATTTTTAGGTTTATTTTTTGCTACGCTCCTAAATTCCTTAAGTTTCTTTACTCTAATGTTTTTATCTATACTGATTAGATGTTTGAATTCATTAATGTTTAATATCTCGTTACAATCTACAATCTCATTTGGAATTATAGGTGTAATAAACCCATCATTTTCTAAACAAAATTTGTTTTCTAATGCAAAAGCTTTTTGAACAGGTAGGACTGATGTTACTAAAAAAAACAAACCAACACTAAAATTTAATAGTGATTTTTTCATAAAATATACTAAAATGTTACTAAATTTTTAACTATTTTAATATGAAAAAATTATTTTTAATATCCATAAAAAGCCTAGTTTTTTTAGCTTTTTTTTCAACTTATACTTTATCTAATGAACCCAAATCTGTTGATTTAGACGATGCAAAAAAATACGCACAAGATTTAAAAAAGTTAATGATGGGAGGAAAAAAAAATAAAGCTTTAATTGATTCTGCTTTAGCAAGAATAGAAAAAGAATGTTGTTCTAATCAATTTCAAGATAAAGCTAAAGTAGAGAAAATTAAAAAAAGTTTAGAAAAATGTTTAGAAAACAAATGTCATAATAAAACATATTTAATGTGGGCAATAAAAAGACCAAGAAAATTAATTGTTTTGAATCAAATAGACGAATTAGATGTTTTGTTATTAAACAATGAAAAAGCTAATATTTTAGATACTAAGTCACGAGAGGATGAATTATTAGATGAAAAAAATAAAGCTCAAGGTGATTACAAAAAATTATTAGTAACTTACAATAAATTAGAAAAAGATAACAAGGAACTTAAAAATAAGATCGAAAAGCTTTTAAAGAATTACGAGTCCCAAATATCAAAATTAAGTAAAGAAAATAAGGAATTAAGTAATAAAAATAGTGAGTTATTTTCTTTACTACCGGCTTATCAAAAAAGAAAACTAGAAAAAAATAAAAAATAATTTAAATTAAATATTCCTTTTTAATTTTTTTTCTTTCCAATAATTAAGTCAATTAAGGATATATTCAGATTTTATGGCGGTCCCAAGGGGAATCGAACCCCTCTTTGTTAGTTTAAATAAGGCTTATTATTAAATGATTTCAATATATATGGCAAGAACGGACTCACTGGTGACACTTTAATTACAAAAAGTATATACTGTGCTTTTTTCCAATAGATTATTTAATTTTTTTGAATTCATTCCGAAACTAAACATTCCTGCAGATGAATACTTTATATTATTTACCTCTAAGAAATTTCTTACAGATGAGGCTTTGATCCCAAAACCTATTCCTTCCGCTTTGCTTTTGTCCAATCCAGCCACAGCAACTGCAATTAAACTTCCATCTTCATTTACAATTGGACCCCCGCTATTTCCAGAATTAATTGCTGCATCAATTTGAATTTGATTAGAATTATCTGCAAAACCTTTTATTGAACTAACGATGCCTCTTGTAAATTTTAAATCATCACTTAGTCCTTTTCCAAAAGGATAGCCTGCTACATATATTTTTTCTAGTTTTTGTGGTGAATTTTCAGATAAATTTAAATAGTTCTTTGATTTCACATTAGCTTTCAAAATCGCTAAGTCTAATGACTTATCTGTTGCTATCAAATCTGCATTTATAGATTTTTCATTAAAAGTAATTTTAGACTGTTTGCAATTTTCTATAACGTGATTATTTGTAATAAAATATCCTTCGGTGTTCACAAAGAAACCTGATCCACTTGATGCAATATCACCTCCCTCGCTCTTTTTAGACATACACTCGTAGGTACCGATTAAATTTTTACGACCTCCTGGTTCACCAATACTAAAGTAAATTTTATTAGTATCCATTTCTACTTGAACAGTGTTTTCAGTACCGCCTTTATCTACAGAGGAAGCTTCGATATAGCCTGAAGCAAAACTATTAATGTTAAATTTTCTTGTCCATACTTTTGGAAAGTCAATAAAATAACCCAAAGAAGCATTGTACTCATTTTCAAATTTTCTGTACTCTTCAAAATATATTATTGTCTCGGTTATAATTCCATTAGAGGTATCTATTGTGAAAGCATGATCTTCTTTCATATTAATTTTTTGCCATTGAGTAAATTTATTTGCAAAATCAATTGCCTTTTGTTTATTCATAACTCTTCCTGTCTCTTTCATTTCATCTACATTAACCATATATTTGCTATACATATCCCAACCTTTTTCAAAGCCACTTTTTCCATACTCAACAGGTAGACATTTATTTTTTTCAATGATTTGCGAAAAAGAATTTGTTTTGAAAATTAAAAAAATTAAAAGAAATAAAAATATTTTTTTCATGACACTGTGGTGACACAGTAAAAGAAAACTTTATATTTTTCTAGTAATGATTATTAAGGGTTTTAGAAGTTTTTGGCGGTCCCAAGGGGAATCGAACCCCTCTTTGTTGGATGAAAACCAACTGTCCTAACCGATAGA
>MDTG01424692.1_pt1 | contig 20977 bp, 21 predicted proteins | sample 811421 | NCBI WGS metagenome assembly MDTG01 (sample SAMN05326645, study PRJNA326480) | marine metagenome | isolation source: seawater | place: Pacific Ocean: South East | collected 2011
AATGTTTTCGACATTTTCATCATCATCATCATCAATTACCTCTTCCGAAACTACTGATTCTTCATCAGCTTCAATACCTTCAATATCCAAATCATTATCTTCATTTACTGAATTCTCGTTTTCATTTTGTTGCCCTTTTAATATTTTAGGTGGTCTTCCTCTTTTTGAAATATTAGTAAGCATACTTACATCTGATCCGCAGTGCGGGCATATAAGCGGTATTTTATTAAAATCAAAAAAAAGAGTCCCACAGCTCATACACTTTCTTTTTGTACCCTTGTCAATATTATCTAAATTCAAATTATCACCTTGGTCTATTTACATTATTTTTAATTCTTCTATTTTAATTATTATGAAAAAAATTAATACTCTTAAATCCTACAAAAGTAAATCACTTATTGGAATTATTAATTTACCTGGAGATAAATCAATATCACAAAGAGCAGTAATTTTCGCCTCTCTATGTCTGGGATTAACTAAAGTTTTTGGATTACTTAAGTCAAAAGATGTTTTCAGTACAATTAATGCTCTTAAAGCTTTGGGTATAAAAATAAAATTTAACTCTGAAATTTGTGAAATTTCGGGAACAGGAGGAGTGTTTAAAAAACCAAAAAAAACTCTTGATCTTGGCAACTCAGGAACTGGAGTAAGATTACTTATAGGTATGCTATCATCAAAAAATATTGAAGTTACTTTTAAAGGGGACAAATCTTTATCCAAAAGACCTATGTTAAGAGTAATAAAGCCCCTCGAAAAGTTTGGAGTTAAATTTGAGAGTAATAATGGAAAACTTCCCATTAAAATTCTTAAGACAAGTTTTTTATCTCCATGCACAGTTAATGAAAAAATTGGTTCTGCTCAAGTTAAATCTGCATTAATTTTATCGGCTTTAAATTTACATGGAACCTCGATTATTAATGAAATTATACCCTCTAGAGATCATACTGAGAATCTACTTAAACATTTAGGTGCAGATTTAGAAATAAAAAAGAAAAAAATAGGAAAAAAAATTATTGTAAAAGGACCCCAAATTTTAAAAAAAAAAAAAATTAAAATTTGTGGGGATTTTAGTTCAGCATCATTTCTGATTGTTGCTGCTATGATTTGTAAGAATAGTAAGATAATTTTGAAGAATGTAGGTATAAATTATTTTAGGATTGGTTTATTAGAAGTTTTAAAAAAAATGAATGGTAAGTTTAAAATACTAAAAAAATGGACTGAAAATGGTGAGAATGTTGCTGATATTGAAATAAAATCATCAAATTTAGTGGGATTAAAAGTATCAGGAAATATTTCAGCAAGACTTATAGACGAATACCCCATTTTATTTGTTGCGGCTTCGTTTGCAAGAGGCCCAACTGAATTTAATAATCTAAAAGAGTTGCGATATAAAGAGAGTGACAGGCTGACTGCAATGGCAGAAGCTTTAGAAAAATCAGGAGTTAAATTGAAGCAAAAAGAAGATTCAATAAAAATTTTTGGTTCAGACGTGCAGAATGGAGGTGTTAAAATTAAAACACATTATGATCATAGAATAGCTATGTCAATGCTGATTTTTGGACTTGCCTCTGAAAAACCAATTTCAGTTGACGACATTAGTATGATAGAAACATCATTTCCTAATTTTGCAAAATTGTTAAAAAAAATTGGAGCAAAAATTAAGTATGTTCAAAAATAAAAATCCTGTGATAGCAATTGATGGAACTTCAGGTTCTGGAAAAGGAACCTTAGCTAAAAATATTGCCGATGCTACAAACTTTGATCATCTCGATACAGGTTGTTTGTATAGGTATTTAGCCTATCTGAGTATAATTAAAAATAATACAATAGAGGTAATTTTAGCTAAAAATCCTATTATTGATTTAAAAAAATTGCACAAATTGAATCTCAGAACAGAATCAATTAGCAAGCAATCTTCAATTATTGCTCAAAAAAAGATTGTCAGAGATTTTTTAATTAAGTTTCAAAGAGAGTTCGCTGATAATCCTCCCTCAGGATTTGGATCTGTGATTGACGGTAGAGACATCTCAAGTAAAATAATACCAAATGCTGAAATCAAATTTTTTGTTGATGCTGACATAAACATCAGAACAAATAGAAGAATGCAAGAAATACAAAAAAGCAAAACGTCTAAAACTTCATTCCAAAAAATTTATAATCAGTTGCTGGAGCGAGATCGAAGAGACAAAGAAAGAAAAGAATCTCCTTTGATAAGAACTCAAGATTCCATTTTCATCAATACCTCAGACTTAAATCCAAAAGCTGTGCTAAAAATTGCACTTTCTAGATTTAAAAGTATTTTTCCAAATATGCCAATTAAACATTGCACTTAATAGGAAAATTTTGTAATTGTATGTTTGAGAATTAAAATATGACATCTATGAAAGAAAATAATTTTAGTGATTTACTAGAAAAGAGTTTAACTGGCTTTAACAAAAAAGAGGGTCAAATTGTTACGGGCACAGTGTTGTTTGTTAAAAATGATAGCGTTGTTATTGACGTTGGACTAAAATCTGAAGGAAGAATCCCAATACGTGAATTTTTCTCTCCTGGTGAAGAACATAACATTAAACCTGGTGATAAGTTTGATGTGTTATTAGAAAAACTAGAAAATAAAGAAGGGGAAGCGATGTTGAGTCGCGAAAAAGCTAGAAAAGAGGAATCATGGGTTAATCTTGAAAAATGCCTACAATCTAAGGAACAAGTAACAGGCGTAATAACAGGAAGAGTTAAAGGGGGGTTTACTGTAGATATAAATGGAGCGGTTGCTTTCTTACCAGGCAGTCAAGTAGATTTAAGACCTATTAATGATATTTCCCCATTAATTAACAAGCCTCAACCAATGTTGATTCTGAAAATGGACAAATTTAGAGGAAATATTGTTGTTTCAAGAAGAGCTATACTTGAAGAATCCAGGGAGGCAGATAGATCAAAGCTTCTTTCTGATATAGATGAAGGTTCAAAACTAAAAGGTATAGTTAAAAATATTACTGATTACGGAGTTTTTGTCGACTTGGGTGGAATGGACGGTTTGCTTCATGTTACTGATCTTTCATGGGAAAGAGTAAATCATCCATCAGAAGTATTAAAAGTAGGTGACGAAATTGATGTTCTTGTCATAAAATATGATAAAGAAACAAAAAGAATTAGTTTAGGAATAAAACAATTAACCACTGATCCATGGAGCGATATTGAAAAAAATTATAAAGTCGGAGAAAAGATTAAAGCTAAAATATCAAATATCACAGATTATGGGGCTTTTGTAGAGTTAAGAAAGGGAGTGGAAGGATTGATTCATGTTTCAGAAATGAGTTGGACTAATAAGAATGCAAACCCAAACGCTATAATTTCTGTAAACGACGAAATTGATGTAAAAATTCTTGAGGTCGATATTGAAAAAAGACGAATTAGTCTTGGTTTAAAACAATGTAAAGAAAATCCATGGGAATCATTCTCTAAAGAGAATAAAGTTGGAGATATAATTAGTGGAAAGATAAAAAATATTACGGAATTTGGTATTTTCATTCAACTTCCTAATGAATTAAACGGTATGATTCACTTATCCGATATTAGTTGGGATAAATCTGGAGAAGATGCCGTTAAAGATTACAAACAAGAAGATAGTATAAAATCTAAAATCCTAGATATTGACATTGAAAAAGAGAGAATTTCTTTAGGGATCAAACAACTTGTAAATTCAAAAAATAATACGTCAGAGTTAATTGGCAAAGTTTTTACTACAGTTATCAAAAAAATTGAGGAAAATGAAATAGAGGTTTTAATAAATGACAAAGATAAGGGTATTATAAAAAAATCAAATCTTGCTAAACTTAAATCTGAACAAAAAACCTCAAGGTTTGCAGTTGACGAAAAAATTGATGCCAAAGTAATTGCATTTAATAAAAAAAATAAGATTTATGATTTATCCATCAAAGAAGTCGAAATTGCAGAAGAAAAAGAAGCTCTTAAACAATATGGATCTTCATCATCAGGAGCCAGCTTAGGAGATATACTAGGTGCTGCACTTGAAAGCAAAAAAGATGATTTAAAAAAAAAGCCTGATAAGGATAACTAGTTTTGAAAAGTATTCATTATGATGATTTTTTAAAGCAGAGAAGAAAAAAATATGTTAGAGGTTTGCTTTTTTTTCTAATTTTTATCATAGTTTTATTCCTCTTAAATTCTTTTATTAAGAAAGAATCTCCATTCATAGCCAAATTATCAATCGATTCTATAATTATGAATAATCCTGAATTAATAAAACAACTTGAATTATTAAGAAACAACAAAAATTTAAAAGCGGTTTTAGTTGATGTTAATAGCCCGGGAGGAACAGTTGTTGGTAGCAAAGAAATTTATAAAAATTTAAAAAGAATAAGTGAAAATATACCTGTTGCTGTTTCCATGAAAGAAGTAGCTGCCTCAGGAGGTTATATGGTAGCACTGGCTGGTAATAAAATATTTTGCTATGAAGGCACAATAACTGGGTCAGTAGGTGTAATAATGCAATCTGTAAATATAGAAAAACTGCTTGAATCTTTAGGAATTGAGCCTGTGGTTTTTAAGAGCGGGGAACTTAAAGCTAAACCAAATCCAATTGAAAAACTGAATTCAAGTGATAAAGATATAATACAAAATGTAATAAAAAGTATTCATGAAAGCTTTATTACAATGGTTAAGAATAATAGAAAAATTTCTGAGGAGGATCTGAAAATAATATCTGATGGAAGAATTTTTACTGGTATTGAAGCAAAAAAAATTAATCTTGTAGACGAAATTGGAAGTGAAAAGGATGCGTTAGATTGGTTAAAAGCAAAAACCAAAGTGGGAGAAGATATAGATGTAATCAAAATTGAAAGTGAAACTAATTTCTCAAACATTTTAGATAATTTATCAATTAATAGTTTATTTAAAAAGAAACTTTTGAATAGCAACGGTCTTTTTGCCTTATGGTCTCCTTATTATGAATAAATCAGAACTAATAAACTTTTTGTCAGAAAAATTCAAACATCTACCAAGTAGAGAGATTGAAAAAATGATTGAAAAAATAATCTCAAGCTTTTCTGATTCTTTGTCTAATGGTGAAAGAATTGAAATTAGAAATTTTGGCTCTTTTGCAATAAAAAAAAGAGAAAAAAGAGAAGCTAGAAATCCTAAAAGTGGCGAAAAAATTTTTGTAGGATCAAAAAAATCAATTCATTTCCGATCAAGTAAAATTATGAAAAAAATTCTCAATGAAAAATAGTATTAAAAAAATATTAAATTTTTTTTTTTGTCAATAATTCTGGTATTTTTAGTTCCGTTTTCAATTGCAAATAAAAAAGTTGTACTTATTAAGTTGTTTCCTTTTTCTTACGAAATCGAAATATCATTGTATTTACTGATAGTAGGAATATTTTTTATTGCTTTTATTATTGGATATGTATTTTCAAAAATTTCTAATTTTAAATTAACAAAAAATGGAAAGTAAAAAGTATATTTATTGCGCACTCGATTTAAAAGAATTAAAAGAATGTGAAAAAATACTTTTAAAAATAAAAGATTATATTGGGGGTATCAAATTAGGTCTAGAATTTTTTATTGCTAATGGTCTCCAAGGTGTTCAGGTTTTAAAAAAATATGATCTTCCTATTTTTTTAGACCTAAAGCTTAATGATATTCCTAATACTGTAGAAAAAGCAATTGAGTCGGCATTAATGGCAAACCCAGATATAATGACTATCCATATCAACTGCAATTACTTAGTTTCAGATTTAATAAAGAAAAAAATTAAAAACACAAAATTAATAGGTGTCACGTTACTTACTAGTTTAAATGACAAAGATTTAAAGAAACTGGGTATAAATGAAAGTAGTAATAAGTATGTAAAAAGACTGATGAAAATTGCTATCAAGAATAAATTAGATGGAATTGTTTGTGCTCCCAATGAATTAAAATCACTAAAAAAAAAATCACCAAAAAATTTCATATTTGTTACCCCGGGCATTAGGCTAAAAAACAAAATGAAGCATGACCAAAAGAGGACAATGAGTCCAGGAGAAGCAGTGAAGAATGGAGCAAGCATAATAGTTGTAGGCAGACCAATAACAAATTCTAAAAACCCTGTTAAAATTGTGAAAGATATAATAAAAGATATAGAAGTTAACAAAAATTAAAAATGTCGCTAAAAGTAAAAATTTGTGGAATAAATTCAAAAGAAAGTTTTTTAGCTTCTAAAAATGCTGATTACATAGGTTTTGTTTTTTTTCCTAAATCTCCAAGATTCATTAATGCTGAGGCTGCAAAAGAACTTTCTAGTTTACGGGCTAAAAATCAGTCGATTGTAGGGTTGTTTGTGAATACAGAAGAAAAAGTGATTGAATACATTTCTGAATATGTTGATTTAGACTACATTCAACTACATGGACAGGAAAGCATTGGTCAAATCAAAAGTATAAAAAGCAAAACAAAAAGACCAGTTATTAAAGCTTTGTCTGTGTCTTCTGAAAAAGATGTGGAGAATCACAAAAAATATTTGAAGATTTGTGATATGTTGCTTTTTGATACTATGCCAACTGAAAATGATTTGCCAGGTGGGAATGGAAAGAATTTCAATTGGAAAATATTAGAAAATTTTAATTCAAGAAGCGATTGGATGCTTGCAGGAGGAATAAATATTAATAATGTAAAACAAGCCGTTGATATAACAAAAGCCCCAATAGTAGATCTATCTTCTGCTTTAGAAATATCAAAAGGCCTAAAATGCCCAAAAAAGATAAAAAAATTTCTTAATTACGCAAAATTTAATAGGATATAAATATGAAAAAGAAAATTAATTATACTCAATATCCTAATGAATCTGGCCATTTTGGAAAATTTGGCGGAAGATTTGTTGCAGAAACATTAATGCCATTAATTCTACAAGTAGAAAAGGAATATAAAAAAGTAAGGAAAGATCCAAAATTTAAAAAAGAACTAAATTATTATTTAAATAATTATGTTGGCAGACCTAGTCCTCTTTATTTTGCTGAAAGGATTACAAAAAAAATTGGTGGACCAAAGATATATTTTAAAAGAGATGAGTTAAATCATACTGGTGCCCACAAAATTAATAACTGTGTTGGGCAAATATTACTTGCAAGAAGAATGGGTAAAAAAAGAATTGTTGCAGAAACGGGAGCTGGTCAACACGGTCTGGCAACCGCAACTGTTTGTGCCCTTTTTGACTTAGAATGTGTCGTATACATGGGTGAAGAGGATATTAAGCGTCAGGCTCCAAACGTTTTTAAAATGAAATTGTTAGGAGCAAAAATTATACCAGTAAACTCTGGCACTTCAACTTTAAAAGATGCAATGAATGAAGCTTTGAGAGATTGGGTGTCCAACGTAATTGACACCTTTTATGTTATTGGAACAGTAGCTGGTCCTCATCCTTATCCATTAATGGTAAGAGATTTTCAATCAGTAATTGGCATAGAAGCCAAAAAACAAATCTTAAAGGCTGAAAATAGACTTCCAAGTCATTTAATTGCCTGTATTGGTGGAGGCTCTAATGCTCTTGGTCTTTTCTATCCATTTTTAAAAGAAGAAAAAATAAAAATTATAGGCGTTGAGGCTGGGGGATATGGTGTTTCCACCAACAAACATGCTGCCTCTATTTCAAAGGGCAAACCAGGCATACTTCATGGAAACTATACCTATCTTCTTCAAGACAAGAACGGCCAAATATTAGATGCACACTCCATATCAGCTGGACTCGATTATCCAGGAATTGGTCCAGAGCATTCTTGGTTGAATGAAGTAGGAAGAGTTGAATACGTTAGTTCAACAGATGATGAAGCATTAAAGGCCTTTAAACTTTGTTCTAAATTAGAAGGTATTATCCCTGCTCTAGAGCCATCTCATGCATTAGCTTATATTTTTAAATCATTTAAAAAGTTTAAAAAAAACGATCTTATAATAATGAATATGTGTGGTAGAGGCGATAAAGATATTTTTTCTGTATCAAAAAAATTGAACTTTGATCTTAAAAGCTTTTAATGGATAGAATTAATCAAAAATTTAAAGAGTTAGAGCGCCAGAAAAAGAAAGCATTAATAGGATTTGTTTCTGCATTCGATCCTAACTATAGAATTTCTAGAAAAATAATCAATAAATTGCCCTCTTATGGTGTAGATATAATAGAAATAGGTTTGCCATTTTCTGATCCAATGGCTGATGGTCCTACTATTCAAAAATCAAGTTTAAGGGGAATTAAAGCAGGATTTAACTTAAACAAAACATTTGATTTAATAATAGAATTTCGAAAAGATAATGCTCATACACCAATAATTTTAATGGGTTATTTTAATACACTATTTCAATACGGAATAAAAAAATTTTTCTTGAAATCAAAAACAAGTGGCGTTGATGGTGTAATTTTAGTTGATCTTCCTCCAGAAGAAGATGGTTTAATCTTAAATTATTTAAAAAAAACACAAATTGATATTATAAGACTGCTAACTCCAACAACTGATAAAAAAAGATTTAAAACAATAATTAATATAGCGGGTGGTTTCTTATATTATGTTTCAGTGATGGGAATAACGGGTACAAAAAAACCATCGATTAAGGACTTGGAAAAAAGAGTAAGGGATATTAAAAAAAAAACAATCTTACCTCTAGTTGTTGGCTTTGGAATAAACGAAAAAAAGCAAGTTGAGGAAATTTGTAAGTTTGCAGATGGAATTGTTGTGGGGTCATCAATAGTAAAAATTATTGAGGGATACTCTAAAAAAAAATATAATGAATCGATTATGATAAATAAAATAAATAAATTTGTAAAATCCCTAAGCGAAGGTTGCTTTTTAAAAAATTAGTATAATATGAACTGGATAACTAACTTTGTAAGACCAAAATTACAAGCCATTGTTGGAAAAAAAGAAGTACCTGATAATTTATGGGAAACATGCAACAATTGTGGACAAATGTTACTAAAAAGAGAATTGATAAAAAATCTTTTTGTGTGTAAGAGTTGTGATAATCACATGAGAATGACCGCTGAACAAAGGCTTAATTTAATATTAAACCCAGGCTTTACATTAATTGATACTCCTCATATAAAAGTAGATCCCTTAAGGTTTAAAGATAAGAAAAAATACTCTGAAAGATTAAAAGATTCACAAAAGAAATGTGACCGACATGATACAATTCTTCTTGCCTCTGGATTTATTAATAAAAATAAAGTGATTGTAGCAGTATTTGATTTTAGTTTTATGGGAGGTTCAATGGGTATGGCAGCGGGTGAAGCAATAGTTAAAGCTGCAAATTGTGCATCAGACCAAAATTGTCCCTTAATAATTATCTCTGCTTCTGGTGGAGCTAGAATGCAAGAAGGAATTCTCGCATTAATGCAAATGCCTCGGACAATTATAGCAATAAATAGTCTTGAAAAAAAGAAATTGCCATATGTATCTATCTTAACTGACCCAACAACTGGAGGTGTTTCCGCCTCATTTGCAATGTTAGGGGATATTATTATTGCTGAAGAAGGAGCAATTATAGGTTTTGCTGGCACTAGAGTAATAGAAGAAACAATTAAAGAAAAAATTCCTCAAAATTTTCAAAAATCTAATTATTTGAAAGAGAAAGGGATGGTAGATATTGTTGTTCATAGAAAAGATCTCAAAACCACTGTTTCAAAAATTATCAAACATCTATCTTCAAACCTAGAATAAATCGTGAGTAAATCTGAAAAGATCTTAAAAAGATTAGAGTCTTTACACCCAAAACAAATAGACTTATCTCTAAAAAGAATTCAGGTCTTATTAAAAAAACTTGGTAATCCTGAAAAAAAACTTCCACCAACTATTCACGTCGCTGGCACAAATGGAAAAGGATCAACGCTTGCATTTTTAAGATCAATTTTTGAGGAAAATAAATACAAAGTACATGTATATACTTCCCCTCACCTTATTAACTTTAACGAAAGAATAAGATTAAATTCACAAATTATCAAAAATAATTTTTTAATTGAGTTATTAGAAGAATGCGAATTTTATAATAAAAATGAACCCATAACTTTTTTTGAAATTACAACTGCAGCAGCATATCTTGCATTCAGTAAGGTTCCTTCAGATATTCTTTTATTAGAAACAGGACTCGGAGGGAGATACGATGCCACGAATGTCATCACAACTACTGTGTGTAGTGTTTTAACTCCAATATCGATGGATCATATGAATTTCTTAGGAAATTCCATAAAATCAATAACAAAAGAGAAAATTGGTATTTTTAAAAAAAATATACCAGCTGTTATTTCCAAACAAAGTATTGAATCATCAGAAATCATTAATAGAGAATCTAAGAAAAAAAATGTTAAACTTTATGAGTACAATAAATTTTGGGACATATCCCAAATAAATCCTACAAATTTTAATATTCAGATAGGAGGAGACAACTTTAGTGTTCCTTTACCAAAACTTTTTGGTCATCATCAATTATACAATTCTGGAACAGCTTTTACGGTATCTAAAGTTCAAAATACACTTAAATTGACTGATAATTTAACTTTCAATGGTATTAAAAAAACATTTTGGCCAGCAAGGATGCAAAAATTAAAAAACGGAAAGCTTAAAAAGATTGTAGGTAAAAATTTTGAAATATGGTTAGATGGTGGACATAACAAACACGCTTCGGATATGTTAAAAGTAAGTTTAGATAATTGGAAAAAGTCAAAGCTTTTTCTCGTATTTGGTATGCTAAATAATAAAGAACCAAAAGAATTCCTAGACGAAATTTTAAAATATTTTACAAAATTATACGTTCTTCCCATTCGTGGTCACGAATATATCGAATCAAAGAGATTGAAAAACATCTATTTAAATTATGAAAGGAAAATAATAAGTAAGACAAATATTGAACTCGCTCTTGAAGATATAATAAACAGATATAATGAAGGAAAAATTATAATCTGTGGATCTTTATATTTAGCTGGAGAGATTCTTAAAAAAAATGGAACAAAAATAACTTAAGCACTATGATTAATCCAGTTAACTAGGTCCACTTTTGACATAAGGCCTACCTTCGTATCCTTTAATTCACCATTTTCAAATAATAGCAACGTTGGAATACTTTTAATTGAATATTCTGCAGCCAGTTCTTGATTCTCATCAAGATTAACTTTGCCAATAATGACCTTCTCCTTTAAATCTTCAGAAATCTCCTCAAGTATAGGAGCAATCATTTTACAGGGAGCACACCACTCAGCCCAAAAATCAATTAAGACTAATTTCTCTTGATTATTAATAGTTGTTGAAAAATTACTTTGATTTAAATTCAATATTTCGTTCATAAGATATCCTTTATTAATAAAAAAGTTTTTTTGATAATGATTTGTCAAATTTAATTACAGTTGGATTAGGATCATTATAATATGAATTCAAAAAATTTATATAAATATTATATTGTTCTAGTTGATTTAAAAAAAAATTTCCAGTTTCTTCTTCCTCTGCAAGAAGAGACACGGAGTCTGCTTCTTCCATTGCAGAAGGTAATGTTGTAAATTTTTCTTTTCTCAATGAATTAAACCTCTCTGATATTTTTTGATGAACTCTTTTAAAAATTTTTTCAGGCAAAAATTCTGGATAATTTCTGTAAATGTGTCTTGCTGCAAAAAATTGAAGTCTAGGGTCTTTAAATTTCGAAGCAAACTTCCATTTTTCTTCCCATTTAATTTTATCAAAATCTTCCATAATAATTTTGTCTTGAAATGAAATATTTTCTGTATAAATTGTCTCTTCTTCGTATTCACAAATATTTTCATAGTTCTCTGCCTCATCTATTAAAATATTTTGCAAATCATTAATTAAATGCGAATTTTTTATTAGTTCTGTTCTTTTTTTTATCTCAGAAATCTCTATACTGTTATAAGGATATTTTGTTATTGAATATTTATAATCTAAAATAGCAGGTTGTTTATTTAATTTAAGTTTTCTAAAACAGTTAAAGTTCTTTCCTTCAAACTTTTTATCATAGTAAATATTTTTTAGAGTTTTTAGATCAAGTTCTAAAATTATTCTAGGGTCAAACTTTAAATCAAAAGCTATTATAAAATTACTATAAATTGGGTGATCTAATAAGTAAGTCATTAAATAATAATAATGATTGTTAAAATAATAACCATAATGAGAAAAAAACTTTGTTTGTTTTATTTTTTGATTAATTTTTAAATTTTTTGTATTTTCGATAAAATTGAGGTAGAGCTCTGGTGAATTATTTTTAATAATTTCAAAAATCCCTTTCGTGGCTTCCACATCTGATATTGCTTCATGTGCTTTGTCAATTTTAATATTATTAATGGAAGCAATGCTCTCTAATTTAAAAAGCATTTTACCCTCATCATTTTTTTCAATGTTAATTGAATTTGGTTCAAAAGCATGGGACATAGTAACCAAATTAAAGACATCACCTCTCAGATTATTGTTTGTATTTGTCAGGTAAGGATATTGGAAAAGCTCCCATAATGATTGTCTCAAAAACTCTTCATCAAAATGTATTGAGTTGTACCCTAAAAAAGTAACAGGTTTATATTTGGTAAAATAATTCCTTAATATCTTAATCATTTGATATGATGAATTTTTCTCCTCAAGTAAATCTGAAATTAACAGTTTATTTACCCTCAAAGCACCGAGTGAAGGAATTGTATCTGGATTTAGTCTTGACTTTAGATTTAATCTACTAATTTCATTTAACTCACCATCATAACAAATCATACCGGCTTGTAAGATTTGGTCGAATCGAGATGACCTTCCTGAAGTTTCAAAATCATAAATCATAAAGTGCATATTAGAATTTTAATCCTTTTGCTTTGTTCAAATCATCAACAGTGCCTAAATGCAACCATTTTTCCTCATCAATTAAACCAAACAGCTTGTCATTTTTTATCATTAAATTAAAACTATCCAAAAGTGGAAATATAATACGTTGTGTTTTCATAAAAATTTTTGGTTTTAAAAGTGTTATACCAGCATATACATATTTTTTTTTTAAATTTCTGTTATGTATTAAACCAGGCATTGATTCATTTGTTTCAAAATCGAAATCTCCGTTTCCATTATATCCAAAAAGATTTTTTTTTTTTTTTAAAGTAATAAGGCCTTCCATTTTATTTTCCCAATTATTAGAAAGTTTTTTTAAAACTAAAAAATTTTTTTTTGAAAGATAGATATCTCCGTTTAAAAGAAAAAAAGGCTTTTCTAAATTTTTAAAGTAGCCTTGATGAATAGCATTTTTCACTCCACCACCTGTGTTAAGAATTTTTTTTTCAACTATCAGAATGACACTTGAATCAAAATTTTTTTTTATATATCCACTCATTACGTCATGCAAATAATGAGAATTAATAATTATTTCATTAATATTAAGATTAAGAAGGTTTTCGATCAAATGATGTATTAATGGTTTGCCTTTAAATTCTACGAGGGGTTTAGGACAAAATTTTGTTATTGGATACATTCTTTTCCCAAAACCGGCAGCTAAAATAAATGCTTTATCAGTTATAAGTTTCTTTGTCATAATTATTAAAATATTAATGGTTTGAGAATCGTGCCAATTTCATAAAAATTTTTATCATTAAATATATTTCGTAGATAGTTTTTAATCCTTGGCAAATGAATTAAATAACTTGATATTGAGTTACGTGAATTTAGTCTGCAAAATATTCCTAAAACTTTGAGATGTCTTTGCAGAGCAAGAATTTTGAAAGAGAATCTAAAGTTACTTTCATTTTTTAGATTCATATTTTCTAAATAATAAATAAGTAATTCTTCTCTTAATTTAATGCTAATAGTTTTTCTAGCATCCTCTAATAATGACATAAGGTCGTAAGCAATTGGCCCTAACAACATATCTTGATAATCTATCCAAGCACATTTTTTTATACCCTTTTGATTTTTTAAGTAAAAAAGATTGTCAATGTGAAAATCTCTATGAACTAAAACATTCTCTACTTTATTCACATGAGAAAATAATTCAGAGAAAAGATTTTTTAAAATTTTTTTATCATATACACTTATTTTTTTTTTATTAAAAGGTAAAAACCATTCGAAAAAAATGTCTAATTCTTTGAATAAAATATTATTATTAAAATTTTTCATTTTATGTTTTTCTTTATTTTTGTGAATTAAAATGAGCGTATCAATTGCAAGTTTATAGAGCTTAACTTCATTTTTTTTAGTTAAAATATGACCATATTTACTTTTTCCGAAATTTTCAATTATTAATATGCCATGTTGAGAGTAATCATTATAGATTTTAGGAACATTTATTTTACATTTTTTTAAAATATTTGTAGCTAAAATAAATTTGGATAAACCAATTTTTTTTGTATTATCATACATCAATACATTTTTATTTTTTCCTGAAATAATTTGGAAATACTTTCTATTTGATGCATCACCAGCCAGAAACGTAATTTTGTCAAAGCTATATACTTCTTTTAATAATATTTTTTCTAGTTTTTTAATTAAAATTTCCATAGATTATAAATCCATTTTCAATTTCATACCACCTACAACAAAAACCTTTATAAATAGATTTCCATTTACATCCTCTTTGAAATGTATTTCTATTCTTTTTTCTGGTAATAATGGCTCAATTATTTCAGGCCACTCAATTATTACAAGATTGTTCAAAGCCTCCTCGAAATCTAAAACAAAAATATCTGATAATCTTGTAAGTCTATACAAATCATAGTGCCATATATCAAATTTTTTTAAATTGTAAATTTGTAACAATGGAAATGTTGGACTTACAACATTTATTTTTTTTTTTGAAAAAAAGTTTATAAAATATCTAGCAAATGTGGTTTTACCAGTGCCTAAACCACCTCTTAAAGAAATAAAATAATCATTTGTGGCTTGTTTTGCCAGTAACTGTGCAACTTTTTTTGTTTCATTTAAATTGGGCAAATATATTTTAAATTCATCTTTCATTTTAAATTAAATTACTCATATATTAAGTTATTACTATAAATTATAATAATAAAATGAATAATGAAAATTTTGAAACCGATGTTTTAATAATAGGTTCAGGACCTGTAGGACTTTTTTGTGTTTTTGAATTAGGTCAATTGGGAATTAAAAGCATGGTAATTGATTCACTTGATGAAATCGGTGGACAATGCTCTGCTCTTTACCCTGAAAAACCAATCTATGATATACCTGCATATCCTGAGATTTCAGCAACTGATTTAATTAAAAACTTAAGCTTGCAAATTAAGCCATTTAAACCAGTTATTAAGCTAAACCAAAAGGTTGTAGAACTAAATGATATTAAGGATAGATTTGAAATTAGAACAACAACCAACGCAAAAATTATAGCAAAATGTATAATAATAGCTGCTGGTTCGGGAGCTTTTGGACCTAATAAACCTCCAGTGGAGAATATATCTGCTTTTGAAAATAAATCGGTATTTTATTCCATTAAAGATAAATCAATTTTTGATAAAAAAAAATTAGTAATAGCTGGCGGAGGCGATTCTGCAGTTGATTGGGCGATTGAGTTATCAAAAATTTGTAAAAAAATCTATTTTGTTCACAGAAGAGAAAAACTTCGAGCTGCGCACAATAGTGTTTTAAAGCTGAAAGAAATATGTAATGAAGGTTTAATAGAAATGATTATACCTTTTCAAGTGTCAAACTTAATTGGTAAAGATGGAAAACTAGATGAGGTTGAGGTGACAGATTTTGATAACAATTCACGTAACCTTGATGCTGATTTTTTTCTCCCATTCTTTGGTTTATCCTCTGACTTAGGTCCAATTAAGGATTGGGAATTAAATATTGAACATGGAAACTTAAAAGTCGATCAATCTAATTGTCAAACGTCAAAAGATGGTATATACGCAGTTGGAGACGTCTGCACATATTCTGGAAAATTAAAACTAATTCTTACAGGTTTTTCTGAAGCTGCCATGGCCGCACATTCGTGTTATAATAGAATTTTTCCTGATAGAACCCTTCGTTTCGAATATTCGACTGCAAAAGGAATCAATAAACTCTAGTACCTATACTCATCATTCTTAAATGGACCATTAATTGGAACATTTATATATTCTCCTTGTTTTTTTGACAACTCGGTTAGCATAGCTCCTATTTTGTCTAAATGAAGCTTTGCCACTTTTTCATCTAACTTTTTAGGTAAAACATAAACCTTGTTTTCATATTTCTTGCTATTTTGCCAAAGTTCAATTTGGGCCAATACTTGATTACTAAAAGACGCAGACATTACAAAACTCGGATGCCCAGTTGCACAACCTAAATTCACTAATCTTCCTTCAGCAAGAAGAATAATTTTTTTGCCACTAGGAAACTCAATTTCATCTACCTGAGGCTTAATGTTTTGCCATTTAAAATTTCTTAATGATTCAACTTGAATTTCAGAGTCAAAATGTCCAATATTGCAGACAATAGATCTATCTTTCATCTCTCTCATATGATCTATAGTAATAACATCTATATTCCCTGTGGCAGTCACAAATATATCAGCTTTTTTTGCACTATTTTCCATTGTGGACACCTCATATCCGTCCATTGCAGCCTGCAAGGCACAAATAGGATCGACCTCCGTAATTATAACTCTACATCCAGCCTGTCTTAAACTTTCTGCAGAACCCTTACCAACATCTCCATATCCAGCAACTAATGCAATTTTACCTGCCATCATCACATCAGTTGCTCTTCTTATACCATCAACTAAACTTTCACGACATCCATACTTATTATCAAATTTAGATTTTGTAACAGAATCATTAACATTTATCGCTGGAACTTTTAATAAATTTTCTTTTTCCATTTCGATAAGCCTCAATACACCAGTTGTTGTTTCTTCAGATAGTCCTCTAACTCCGTCTAAATGTCCTGAGAATTTTTCATGCATTAGTTTTGTCAAATCTCCTCCATCATCAAGTATAAGATTTGGTTTCCAATTATTTGGACCGTTAATAGTTTGTTCAATACACCACCAGAATTCCTCCTCTGTCTCTTCTTTCCAAGCAAAGACAGGCACATTAACTTTTGCCATTGCAGCAGCAGCGTGATCTTGTGTAGAATAGATATTACAAGAACTCCATCTTACTGTTGCGCCTAATTCCACAAGTGTCTCAATTAAAACTGCTGTTTGAATTGTCATATGCAAACATCCAGCAATTCTTGCTCCGTTGAGTGGTTTTGAATTTCCAAATTCCTCTCTTAATTTCATTAACCCTGGCATCTCTGTTTCAGCGATTGATATCTCTTTTCTCCCCCAATCCGCTAAACTTAAATCTTTTACCTTAAAATCACTCATAGTTTTATCCTTTCATTTTTATATTCTTTTCTCAATCTTCTTTTTAAACTCTTCTAAATGCTTTTTAATATCTTCACTGTTAGTATGCTCAGTTATTTTTTGTGATAATTTAAAACATTCTTCCAAAGAAATAAAATTAATAAATTGTTTGACTCTTAATATTCTTGATGTGCTCATAGACAATACATTTATACCCATTCCTATGAGTAAAGGAGTAAAGAAGACGTCTCCTGCCATCTCGCCACAAATGCTAACTGGGATATTAGCATTTTTAGCGGCTTCGGAAGTCATTTTAATTAATTTCAGAACAGACAAATGTCCTGGATCATATATTTTTGCCACAGTTTCATCTCCTCTATCAATTGCTAAAGTATACATTGTCAAATCATTAGTACCAATTGCAAAAAAATCGCAATGCTTTGCTAGAGAATGAGATATTAAAGCTGCAGCTGGAGTTTCTATTAAAACTCCAATCTCAGGAATTTTACTTGAAATTTTAATTTTACTCTTTTTTAATTTTTTTCTAACGTTTAAGATTATTTTCTTAGCCTCGAGAAATTCGCTTACGTTTGAAACCATTGGAAGCATTATTCTAAGTTTACCAAAAAAACTAGCCCTTAAAATTGCTGAAATTTGTTTTTCAAAAATTTTTGGAAATGCCAGAGTTAACCTTATAGCTCTCAAGCCTAATGCAGGATTTGGCGAAGGGGGAATAAGTTTTTCAAAAGATTCTATTTGCTTATCATTTCCAATATCCAAAGTTCTGATTGTAAGATGTTTATTTTTAAGTCCACTTAATGAGTCTTTTATAAGGTGAAATTGTTCATTTTCTGAGGGAAGATTTTTTCTATTCATATACAAATATTCACTTCTAAAGAGTCCAATTCCATCAATCCCTTTTTCCATAGCATCTGAAACTTCAATTGATGTGTCGACATTTGCCTCAACAAAAATTCTTTTTTTATCAATTGTTATTGGAAAAATATCTCTAAATGAATTTAGTTTTAGATTTTGACTATTTTGGTCTTCAATTATATTAGAATATTTTCTTATAGAAGTATTACTTGGATTTCTAATTATAAAACCATTATCACCATCAATAATTATTCTTTCACCATTTTTCAAAACATCTAAAATACCTTTTACTCCTACTACAGTCGGTATTGACAAAGAACGAGCAATAATAGCAAAATGTCCTTCCGGTCCTCCCTGCTCACTGACCAGACCAGAGATTTTATTTTTTTGAATAACCATTAAATCGGCTGCACTTAATTCCTCAGATATTACTACTTTATTGTTAAGATCATGTTTTATTTTTTTTCCTAATTTATCGACTTTCAAATTATTTATAATTCGTTTGCAAACATCTTTAACATCGTCAAATCTCTCCCTAAAGTAACTGTCTTTAATTTTCTTGTATTGTTCTTCATGTTTTTTATGCTCCTCAACAATTGACCATTCAGCATTAATTAGTTTTTTTTTTATATTTTTTCTTGCATCATTGACAAGACTAGAAGATCTTAACATAAGCACATGAGCTTCCAATATAAATTTCATCTCGTTATTACCTGACGAGTTTTTTGATTGAATGCTTTTAATTAATTTATTGAGTTCAAGTATTGAATTTTTGACAGCTCCATCAAATCTTTTTATTTCTTTTTTGATATCGTCTTTGCTAATTTTGTAATGAGAAAAAACCATTCCAACTGACTCTTTTAAGAAACACTCTCCGATAAAAACACCAGAGGAAACACCTATACCTTTAAATATTTTTTCCTTCAAATTAGTTTGTTTGATTCTTTTTTCTTCTCCAAAGTTATTTTTTATTAACTCTAATAGTTGCTGCAAATCTGAGATACATCTTTTTCCCTTACATTTAATTTCTATATTTGAACCTTGTTTAGCAGCCAAAGACATTAGACCCAATATTGAAGTACCACAGACAGAATGTTTTCCAAATTTAACCACAACTTGAGAAGAAAGATTTGAAGAAATTTTCACGAATTTAGCAGCTGCTCTCGCATGAAGACCCAACTTATTAGTAATTTGAATTTTTTTAACTGATAGTCCTTCAATCAATTGTTTTTGTCCTCAAAAAATGTTGAGGCCGCGTTTATATATTTTCTTCCTGATTCTTGAGAAATATTTACAAGTTGATCTAAGTTTAGTTCGGTCCTTGAAGATACCATCTTAATAAGCATTGGTAGATTAACTCCAGCTATTACCTCGGTTTTTCCATCAACAATTGTCGAAATGGCTAAATTTGAGGGCGTACCTCCAAACATGTCTGTAGTTACAATAACACCCTTACCACTGTCAACTTTATTAATAGCCTCTATTATTTCCAATCTTCTTTTTTCCATATCGTCTTCTGGAAAAATACAAACATCAACAATATTCTTCTGCTGTCCCACAACATGTTCCAAAGCAACTATAAATTCCTTGGCTAAATTTCCATGAGTTACAATCACAATTCCAATCATCTTTTTAAATCTCTGTGTTCCAAAGAAATCTCAATAGTTTTGCTAAAAATATCTTTACTAAACTTTTCAGCCATCATAACTGATCTATGTATACCACCAGTACAACCAAAAGCAATAGTGAGAAATTTTTTACCCTCTTTCAAGAATGAAGGTATTGTTATTTTGTTTGTTTGTAAAAACAGTCTATAAAAACTTTTAAATTGATTTTGCCTCAGAATGTAATTTATTACTTTTCGATCTTTGCCATTTAGTTTTTTGAGTTCTTCTATATAAAACGGATTTTTAATAAAACGCATATCTATTACCATGTCAGCTTCTCTTGGTATTCCATATTTATAACCAAAAGACAAAATTCTTAAATTTAATTTTATATTTTGCTTAGTAGAATATTCAGTTTCTAAAATCCTCCTAAGAATTGGCAAATTTAGATTTGTTGTATCAATTACGTTATCTGAAATATTTTTTAATGGTTTTAGCCAGAATTTTTCTTGTTCAATTATATCATTTATAGGAATATCTAGTTTTAAAGGGTGAGGCCGTCTTGATTCTTTGAATCTATCAATCAATATAGAAGATTCACAATCAAAATAAACCAAATGAATATTTAATAATTTTCTATTTTTCTTAATAAAAGTTGAAATCTCTGCAGTGTTAAAATCTCTACTTCTCACATCAATCCCAAATGAAAAAAATCCTTCAAGTTTTTTTTCTGTAATTATTGGTAATAAAGAAAAAGGTAAATTGTCAACAGCTTCATATCCAAGATCTTCGAAAATTTTTAATGCTGTAGATCTTCCAGCTCCAGACAGCCCTGTCACAATTATAAGTTTTTTTTTTTCATGCACTAAATTCCTCATTAAGTTTCAATTTTATTTTTGCCACTGCAGAGATTTCATTAGGATCAAGTTCCAAATATGGAAAATTTAGACCAAGTATTTTTTTTTTATTTTTTGGATTTATTCTTTCAGGTTTTTTTTTTATAAGACTAACAATTATTTTCATTTTTACATTCTCAACATAAGGAACCTTAATTATTCCCATACCCTTCACCTCAAGAAGTCCATATATCTCTTTAATAGAATAAAGAAAAATTTCGTTTTGTTTTTTTAAGCAAACAGTCTGATCATCACTTATTAATGTTCCTCCTGAATCAATTAATCTCAAAGCTAAATCTGACTTTCCAGAACCTG
>MDTG01024439.1_pt1 | contig 20972 bp, 12 predicted proteins | sample 811421 | NCBI WGS metagenome assembly MDTG01 (sample SAMN05326645, study PRJNA326480) | marine metagenome | isolation source: seawater | place: Pacific Ocean: South East | collected 2011
GAAGTATGCACCAAATGCAGTCAACATCAGGACTTGCAACAGATCGATGTAGCTGTCCTTTACATTGAATGGCCAGTTGTCAAGGCTGTCAAAGATCATTGTGATCATGAACATGCCCATCAACGCTATCAATGTGACTGGACGTATAAGCTTTGCGAGCTTCACGTCACTCCCCATATCCGCTTTCCAACGCTCAGTGACGTTATTCTGGAATGCTATCTCAGCATCTATTTTGGCTTTCGCCTCAGCTGGGTCAATCCCTGGCTCTTTGTCCAAGAGATTCTTTACGACACCAAGAGCCCCTTGGTCAGGGAGAAGGTCACCTACTGTACCAAGTACGCTAGGTGCCTTTTCCGCCAACCATTTGCCAAGGCCGGTATCTTTTATCTTCTTCTTTCCCATCACGTCATAGTTCCTACGAGGTACTCCACGTTAATACCGTTGGAGTCATCGCCGTATATTTTGAGGTCATCCCCACTCTCTGTCCTCCATGGGAGTATAGAGTATTGGCCGGGCGCCAACTTTATAATCTGCTGAGAGCCTATGATTATATAGAGGTGCTTAGCCTTTGCTGTTGCCCGGTTACGTATAAAGACAAAGACATCTTTGTCTGCTCCGTACTCACTGACAGTAAGCAGAGTCGTGGCTGAACCGCTCGATGTCGCTGTGATGGACTTTACTCTCTTGAGTACTTCCGCTGTAATAGGAAAGGACTTGTCAACTCTCTGGTTGAGTGAGTTGGAAAAAAGGTTTTTAGACTGTAGAATCAGTCTTGTGTTAATCGTTGCCATCAGTTATAATTTCTAGAATTTTCTCTACCTGCTCCCCTGTGATTTCATCTGGGAGCTGGTCTTCGCGTATGGCATGGAGCTTTAGCTCTATGTCATTTTCAAGCATCGTCTCTACGCTAGTCATTTGCTGCTTGCGCTCATCGATAAGATCCTTGTGTTCCTTTTCCAATTGCTCCATCGCTTCCTGGTCTTCCGCTTCCATAAGGTCTCTCATTTGGATGGACACTGTTTGGAATGAAGCAGAGGGCACAGCAGCTTCTTCGATAGGCTGCAGTATCTGCTTTATATCTTTCATGTTCTTACCCACAAGGACAGCAAAGCGTGAGCCTTTGATTTCCTTGACGTTTTCGAGGCCTCTGTAGAGGTTGAGGAGTTGGCGGTTAGTGCCTTTGAAATTGATCATAATGTTTGGATTGTATGTTTATATGTAAAGTTACACAGAATTGTTTATAACCAGGAAGTGTATCTTGCTTGCAGTCGTGGAGGTTGCTCCAGTAGCTGCAGGGTTGAACACTGAGATCTTGAAGCTACCATTTGCAATAGTATGCGTGCATGCTGTAAGCTGTGCGTTGTTCGTAGTGTTCTCGTCCTGTACCGTCAGTATGATAACTGAATCTGTCTGCACTGTGCTGTTGGTTACAGTGAACTCTGCATTGGTTGCTGCGTTCAGTGCTACAGCCGCTAGTGTGATCACACCAGACGTAGCATTGATAGTTACACCTGTAGTGTGATCAGTTGCCTGAGTTACAGTGCCGCTGCCTGTGTGTACGATACCCTCAGTAGCTGAAGTTACAATCAAGCTACCTGCATCAACAGTTACGTCTTGATTCTCATCTATAGTTACTGCGTCAGTAGATCCAGTTCTGAGCTTTATAGATCCGTTAGTACCGCTACCAGCCTTAACTCCGCCGTTCAAATAAAGATCACCACCGTTACCGTTTGTGTCTCCATTGCCAGGCAACACAATAATGTCTCCACCTTTGTTTCCTGTACCGGAAGCACTAGATCCTATCAACGATAGATTCGGGGAACTGCCTGAAGTACAGGCCTTTGCTGTGATGCTTGTTGCCTCGTTACCAGTGCTGGAGCCAAGGCTAACAGTGGACTTGACATTTAGATCGCTTGTAAAGTAAGAGTTGGGTGTCGAGCCCCCTATGAATACTTTACCGGAGCTGTTGATGTTGATACCTTCGTTTGTACCATCACCACTCAACCAACCTGTTCCTATATCGATTCCGTTGTTGGACGTATCCAATGTGCTGGATATTGTTCCTATGCTTGAGTTGATGGTAATCCCCCCAGCAGACTCATTGATTGTTATGTTAGTGCCTTCAGTCAGTGTGGCCCATGCAGGAAACCCGGTACTAGAGTTTGAGATTAGCACCTTACCGTCACCACTGGGAGTGGCAGGGGGGAGTGTGTTGGCTGCGTTGGCAACCAATACAGATCCTTGACCAAACCCTGTCAGTCCTGTTCCACCCTTAGTAGGTACAAGTGTACCTGTAGTATTTGTACCCAGGTTGACCGTAGTTAGGAATCCTGTGCTGGTATTGGAGAAGTTGCTCAATTCATAGTTAGAGGCATCCCACCCAAGAACTATGTTCCCCTTAGTTGTGGTCCCACTCTGAGACTCTGTAAACAACTGGAGAGGGCAGTTCGTTTTATCGTGATTAATCACTGAAGGACTTTTAGTTTCTCCTGCGACGGCAAGTCTCAGACCTCTAAATATCAGAGTGTTGTTGTCTACACCGGTGGTTGTATCAGCAGCACCCCCTCCAACAAAGAGCTGCGCTGTTGTAGTATCCTGCCAGGTAACTGTGTTACTGCTGGCACCTGCCAAGCCTCCGTTGTTCAGTTTTGGGAATACCTCGGTGATAGGTATCTGAAAGTTCTGACCCGTGTCTTTATTTGCGAGGAGCAACACATCATTGACTGTAGTGTTTCTCTTCGACCTAGTTGGAAGTTGTGTTACTTTTTTTCCCATTTTAGAATGTTATTTCATTCCCGAACTCATCTGTAAATGATGTGCCGAAGTTTCTTGTTTGTTTTATAGCTATTGGTGTTTCTTCTGTCTCTCCATCTCCTGTTATGACCTCACATGAGGAACAGAATCTTGTAATGAACTCCCAGAAGGTTTGCCAGTAGTTTTCTGGGTTTGTGCCCTCCTGGTATTTTAGATTGACACAGGGCTCCCAGGTTCTGAGCTCCTGGTTAGGTGTAGTATTTGGCAGGTCCATTCCAGGTCTCCAATCTCTCTTTGCCGTAAAGAAGCTGGTAACCAGTTTACCGTTTTGTATTCTCATGTACTTGACGGTAGTATTCTTTTTGAACGTGCTGCTTCCTGCAAAGAATTGTTTCTTGCCTGCCTCCCATCTGGCATTGCAGTCGACCGCTCCTCTGAGCCTAGTTGTAAAGCCTCTAGCTTTTCCTCCAGACTTAGCTTTAGTCTCATAGTTGTTACAGTCAAATATGCAGTCCAGCTGTTGTTTTGCAGCACTGGTGAATATGTAGTTAATCAGTGACAGCTTGAGCAGGTCAGTGTCGTCATACTCTACACCAGTCTTTATTTTCATCAGCATCTTGTCCCCCTTAGTTGTATCGCATATCGCTGCTGCATGTGCTATATCTGTAGGGGCTTCGCCGTCAATTGTAATGTCAGGGATCGGTATGCTTACATCAGGGATGCAGATAACCGTGGTAGTGTTGAACGTGTCAGTAGGACCGTCATCGTCAGTGTCAGTATCTTCTTCACAGTTGCCTTCAAAGATGCAGTCCTGGTTACATAGGTCATCTACACATGGGCAGTCACCCTCGTCTATACAGCTACCCGTAGGTTCTCCATCACAAATTGGATTAGCTGGGTCTGGGCATGGTGGTTCTGGATCACAGTCTCCTTCAGTCTCATCGCAGTCTTCTCCCCCGTCTGTACAATCGTATTCACAGGTATCAAAGTTGCCTGCCTCACAGTTTGACGAATAGTTACATGCATTTGGATCAGGACAGCATTCGTCCGTTTCACCGTCACATTCTCTTATCCTTGCTCCCAGACCCAATGCACCTCTAGAGAGTATATCTGTTTCTTCTCCTTTATCACACTCTATGCACTCTGGGTCAAGTGGGTACAGGTCACATGGGTCACAGTCTACACAGTACTCGCATGAGCCGTCATCGAATGTAGCGTTTTCATTGTAGTTCTCTGCTGTAGGATCAGTGCATCCTGGAATTGCGTCAGGGCAATCCGCCGGGTTAGTAAACTGATTGCAGGGTTCAGGACAACTTACATCTATCAGTGTATTGTCAATGCCTGCAAATGTCATCTCGTCAGTGAAGGACAAGAACAGACTAGTGCACTCACCAATACCGGATTCGTCATCTTGGTACAGGTCCAGGTTAATGTGAGGTATCACAAATATCAGGTACTGACCAGCAGGTAATCCTCCTGCCTGTACCCCACCTACCAGCGTGTTGAATATTGCAAACTCTGGTACCGTTGTTACTGTTTGTAGGCCCTGCGTACCTACAGGATCTACTTGACCTGCTACAGAAGTTACGGAAGTAGTAACGTTTGTGGGCATCACGAAACATGCGTTGTTGCCGGCTCCAGGAACTGTAAATGCTTCTCCTGGCTCCAGGGCTTGTATTGTTGCAGCATTGGTATCGTATGCGTCAAGGAATGGTTGCAAGCTGTTAACTGTTCCGCCCTGCATACGCACTACTCCTATTACGAAGTTTGATGCTGTGCCCCCTATTCCCAGTACACCCAGAGAAAAGTCTTGCACAGTTATTGTCATTGTGCCTTCGTACTGCGGTGTGTATTGATTTACAGTCACACCTTCTACATCTACGGATTCGCATACAAGGCTGTCGTTCGAGGTGGTCACGTTCGTAATGAATATGGAGTTGCGGAACGAGTCGTAAAGTTCAGTGCAGTCCGTAAACTCACAAGATCCATCATCAATTGAAGCTAGTTCATTGAAGTTGGTTGCCAATGGATCAGTACACCCCGAGACCAGTTCTACGCAATCTTCAAAGTCTGCTGTATATGGTATGCTGTAGATAGGACATGCTTCAACAGTAGTTACACCGTCTGCTCCTACAACATAGTCAGGATAGTTATATATAGGCGTACCCCCATTCCCCTGACCAACAGCAGTATCCACCATTCCTAGGTACTCCAGTTGTACATTCATCTGAAGTTGCATCCCAATAGCACTGACGTCAGAGTCATTCCATTCCATATCATTAAATGTGATGGATGCTATTTGCCCGTAGAACGAGCTGTCACCTGGATCAGCAAGTTGTGAAACAAGGACATTAGTATTGAGAGACCAAGTGTCAGTTGATCCATCATATACGTGAGATGGAACTACTGTATTCACACTACCGTTAAACGATACTGTTATCTGCCAATAGAAGTCTACAGTGTTATTCGCGTTCTGGTACGGTGGGCCGAAGGGTTCCAATGACCATGTATCAATTTCACTCTGTGTAAAGAATCCGTCTATTAGTACCTCAAAGGATACTGTACCAAACGGCTCTCCATCTTCTGTATATTGACACAGTGGGCGTATGTTTGACAAACACCAAGAAGCAAAACCATCACAGTCTGTTGAAGCGTCTGGCTGTCTGTCTGCACACAGTCTTGTATTGGTAAGGCCAGCGTCTGAGTTAGTGATGCTGCAGTAATTTCCAGGCCATATGGCTCCAGGTAAGCTCAACCCTGAACTAGTTTCATCGTTAGGATTGTTAGCTCCTGGGAACAGCGACTCACCATTCCAAGGGTATTGAGTGTATGGGACAACAGGTGCTGGACTAGCGTTGTTAGGATTACCTGCTCCAACGTTCGTAGAGTCAGGGTTAGTACACTCGCAGTATTTAACGAAGAAATTAGATGCCCAGTAGTAGAATTTTCTATCGTTGGAGCAGCTGTTCTTTGGGAACAACCTCCACACCACCACGTATTGCTCTCCGGCTTCTAGTCCTATGTCAGTAGGAACAATTGTGCTGAGAGAGTCGTAGTTCCTAAAATCAAATTTAAAGTTCCAGCTAGCATCATTGTTCTCGTTGCTCTTTGTAACTATTGGGGTAACACTGTTCAGGTTAAGTGCTGAGTAATCACCCTCAGTATCTACGTACACGTTAGGCTGAGCTCCTGTTGGGAATGTGCCATTTCCGTAATCGTCTAGGTACCATCCATTGTTACCTTGGTCTTCATTAGGTATGGTGGCGCTGTCTCCTGTAGCTACGTGTGTCTCCCAGTCAGAATATCTGTAGATTCTAATTTGGAGGTTGCTGCTATTCTCACTTGCAATCTGTTCGATTAAACTCTCAACACCTTCCATGAATGCTGTGTTACCAGTCAGGTCTTCCCCGAATTGCCACTGTGTGCCATACTGCGCTATTGAAGCTGCGCTCAGAGTGTTGCTAGACTTAGCTCTGAAGTATGTAAACGCAGAATTAGCAGTGTTGTTAAATGGAGAAGCAGTGTAGTCAGTGGGTTGCGTACTTGGTGTATTTAGCGCACCCAAAGTTTGAGCTTCATTGGGGCCTCTAGTATTGAACGCATTGAATGCATTTCCTGCCCACCAGTCATAAGTCAGTGATCCTGCTTGTCCACCTGGAAACGGTACTTCTATTGCTGAACCGTAGCTTACACCTGTAGAGGCGCCTGTTGTTCTGTCAAGAGTTCCTTCGAGTCTGCCTTGAAGAGAAGCAACTAGTGTGTCATAATAAGCAAACGGTATGTAGAAGAATGGGTCAACATTTTGCAGCAATGCTGCCTCGCCCTCTCCTGCTACTGTATCACAGAATACACAGCTGCCATCGTCGGTGGTTGCCGTGGGATCGAAGTTGATTGCGGTCTCGTCTGTACAACCCAATTTGCCATCATCATGCTGACCACCATCTCCTGTATCTCCATCATCTTCAGCGCCCGAGTCTTGGCTAGTACCAGTGATATTTACAAACTTACGTATACGTCTTTCGGGGTTGTCGTCACCATTTGTATCACAATCACTGTTTGTGCCCAATGACAGATAGCTCGCTTCTACTGGTTGGGTTTCCCAGTTTTGGCTGAATGACAAATCTGAGTGTGCTCTCTTAAAGCTTGTTCCTGACACATCAACACTTGGTGCTTGGAACAAAAGAATCTGTCTGTGAGGTATATCATTACTCGCACCACCTTGGTCTGACCCCGCTCCTTGAACAGTCATGAATATTTGAGCCTCCCCAGAATCATCATGCACAAAGTATGCGTTCTCCTCTTCTATCTCAAATTGCTCTCTACCCGGCATGTACAAGTACGTGAACGTATTTGTATCTGTTGAGTTGTTATTAAACTCAGCTAGGTATGGGAGTGCTCCGTAATCAGATATCCCTAGGTCAGAAAAACTATGTGTATGTGTAGCTCCACCTGCCGTATCAAAGGTAACATTAGATGGGGTGCTGTTCTCCAGATAGTCAGAAGCAAACGTTGAATCTATCGCAGTGCTAGTGTCTATCGGAGCAAAATAAGAGTTGATGTACAGAATAGAAGGGAACGAACTTGGTGCTGATATCGTGTCGATCTGATTAGTAGTAACCGGTCTAGGGTACGTTATGATAGTCTCGAATCTATTTTGGTCACCTTCAAACGAAGTAAAGTTTATGAGCTCCCCTAGAGCAAACTCTTCTACAGCGCTTTGACACCCACACCTCGTATACGAATCTATGTCACAGCCATTGTTGTTTGCAAACAGCGCGATATCTGACGCCTGCATGAAAGTGTTAACATTTGTGTCAGATGAGTTTCTGTCTGCACAGTTAAAAGTAATCGTATCTGAAGCCCAGTTGACAATTAGATTAGAAACTGATATGTCCCCATCGGGGTTTTTCATCTGCTGTATGTGCTCAACATCATAAGCACCTGTAATGCTACTATGCGTGAATGCGTTCATCCCAGTAAACACGCTTGTTTGAGACAGCTCATAACCTGGAGGATCTTGAGCGCTTGGAATCATCCTAGGCTGAGGGTGATCCGAGTACATGAATACTGTGTACAAGTATAGCTTGGTGCTATCACCTATGGCATCCGCCGTGCCTCCTGCTATCCCGACCCCAAACGCTTCGTCAAGGTCAGCTTCGACTGTCATTGATAAACCTTGATTTAAAGCTGCCGAGTACGCCATGTTGGCTTTACTATGTGTAGGCACGCATCCAGAGAATAGTATGTCGTAGTGATCAACGAGCATACTTCCATCTGAAGCCTCAGATGTTAAGGACCCTATAACTTGCAGTGCGGTATCGTTTGCCGGGTTAGCTGTGCATTTAAAAGCGTTGGATATGTAGTCCTGCCAGCTCATTGCCCCCTTCAAAACTGCTCTTACTGGAGAGCTTGAGGACTGTGGCGATTGCCACCAATCCGTGCCGTCAGGAACCATAGCTGCAATTTGTTGCGCATCTGCATCCTGAATGCCTTGTATAAAGCGCACACTTTTTCTGAAGCTTTCTGCTACGTAAAATGGGTACTGTCCTGCGTCGCTTAGAGGCAGGCCAGTGATATTATCCGGCAGGTATGCTCCTTCTGGAACACTAGTGCCGTGCCCAGCTATTTTGTAGAAGGTTATATAGTGACTAAATGCCGTATGTCTTTCTGGGTAGTAAGGGTTTCTGCATTTACCATCAGAGTAAAAGTGGGATTTACCCCCAGGGTTCAAGTTTCCTGGTCCTAGGTGTGGAAATCCTACACCCTCACTGTGGCTGACGAACATCCTTTGTTCTTTAGACGTCTCTCCAGATGGCAGTTGAGGAAAGATGCCGTAAATGCCGCTTCGCCCATATCTATTGCCTGATCCACTTTCACTAGGTCCGTTTATCCAAGAACCCCTAAACCTTCCCCAAGTGTCTTTGAATGACCCCGCTGTTTCTATTGTCTGACTCCCAAACTGGTGAAGCTCTCTAAGATCAAAGGAACTTCCACTTGCTGTGTGCAGGTTTACGTCACCAATGTATGTGAAGTTTTGTAATCCTTCCTCAGTATTCGGGCTCTTTTGTGAAGATCCCTCTGTATACAGATCCCCATAACTTCTGGCTGTGTCAATCCTCCTGTTTTTAATTTCTATTTTACTGCCCCCAGTTATCATTGCATCACCGAAGTGGGGATAGAATCTTTCATCTAAAGGCAAGCTTCCAACATCGTTAGATAGAAGGCCTGATTCAAACTGACCAAAGTTCCAGGCTTGAGTTCTAACAGTATTCCAAGTTATAGAACCTGTTGCATCTGTGTTTGGCAGACCCATGTCCTGCACATTAACCTCTGTGCCGAAGTTGTCGTCGTTCCCTGACCCATATATAAACTGGTTTAGGTTTATGGTTGGGTTTTGTGGTGGTGATACGTCCGCTCCTTTAGCCTGGAATGGGAATGTAAGAGCAAACGGTACTTTTCTTTTCTTTGGTCCGTCTGGTAGAAAAGCTTGGGACCCTGCCTGCAGCAAAGCGCACCCAGACACGAAGACGGCGTCCTCTACATTTCCAAGGTTAGCGTTATCCTCATTGAAGTAGACCTTCATCATGAGGTGCCCATTTTGAAGATATCTATGCTCGGTCTTCTCTACGTAGTTCGAAAGAGAGGTGCCTGAGGCTTGAAAGGTTTGCTGCCCGTTTCTCTTTATTGAGGCAACTTTAGTTATTTGGATTCCTACCAGCTCAAAGTTACCGTCTTCTGTGAACAGCTCTGTTGCGTTTTCTTTGTCTGTAGTACCTGTAATTAAATCAGGCCCTATGCTACCTGTGAGACCTGTTGCATCTTCTGAGCCGTGTTGGGTCATGAGCGGGGCGGTCGAGCTGGCGTGGTCAAGGTTAATTAGGTCAAACCCCCCACTAGCATAAGTGCCCACAACATGAAGTGTGGGCATCTTTCTATCTCCTAGCCTTGTGCCGTATATTATAAAATTAGCCATGCTGTATCAACATCCACATGCACAACGCTCTGTGCAGAATTCTTTTGCTTTATTGTACTTGTCGGTCGCTGCATTGATGTTGCCCAGTGTTGCATCATATGTAGCTGACTGCAGCAGTAGGAATATTCTCTCAGCGAGTTTGAGATCCTCCTTGCACTTATCGCACTTGCATGTGCAATTGATTGCGTCATGTACCAGTTTGGCAATGCAGCAATCTATATCAGCAGTTACTACTGACACTTGGCTAGTCTTACCTCCTGCGGGGTCGATCATGGTTGCTTTGAGTACCCCCCTGGCGTTCATACCAAAGCTAGCTGTAATCTTACCCCCACGTGTACGTCTTCGTATTGTGTGAGTCTCTCCTGTAGTCAGGTTCTCAAACTTAATCGTGTACTGCGTATTGCGGTTAAGACCACGCTGGGTAACCAATACCTTCTTCCCAGAAAATAAACCTCTAAGTGCCATGTGAAAGTGATAAAGGGGGACACCCTATGTGCCCCCCAATTTTATTACCAAATAAACTGTTCGTCAACGTTCTCAACGTAGTTGAATACATCAGCAAACTCGTTCGTAGCTGTAGTATCTGGATCGGAACCTGCGTTCGTGTAGTAAATAGTAGCAATGTTAGTGCTACCTGCAGGAGCAATACCTGCACCATTTGGCCAGTTAGGCGTTGCGTACTCGATAGTAATCTTATCGTACGCAGATCCCGCTTGAACAAACGTATCCACAGATTGTGGAAAGTACATACGGTTAAAGCTTCCTTGTCTGTAACGGCAACGAGCTTCATCATCCGCAACCTGCCAGTCATTACCAACACCCTTTACTTCGCCAGTAGTAGCTGCAGCCACACCATCGTCATCTCTATCCAAGTTTGTAACGATCAAGTCGAAAGACAATCCTGGGTGTAGTGAGGTGAAGACCATGTTAGTACCAACATCTGTACAAGACACCATGTTCTTGAGGAGTGGGTGTGCTGCAACAGCAGCCTGAGCGGCACTTATGTTGTCTGCTGCATCAGCATCATCATGATCAGCAATCTTAACAGTCATGTTGACTGCCTTGTGATTCGTAGTGTTGAACGAACCCAAGGGGAACACTTTAGCTGTACCAGTAACTGCACCCATACCATCATTGTAGAACGAAGTCTGGTTAATGGGCACTGTTCTTATGATGAACTTAAACTGGTAAGAGTCATTATCAGCAGAGTTAGTTGTGTTAAGAGTTGCATCAGCAACAGTTGCCAAATGACCAACCCATGCAACGTGTCCGTTGTAGTTGATGCGTTTAACTCTAGTTGCATCGATGATTGGTGATGCAATGATGTTACCGCTCAAAGGACGCTGAGTGATTTGGAAACCACTCACCTTCCAGATTGGGGCTACAGTGGTAAGCAAAGAGGCCGGTAGGATTGGGTCCTCTGCTGCACCAGAATCGTCCGTTTTAACACTAGACCCAACGCCTGCGAACTTCTTTTCGTAGAGTGCTGTCTTAGTGTATGCTGGAGTACCTGTACCCAGCGTGAAAATACCTACATCGTCTGCTGGGTCTGCGCCTGCAAGGCTACCAAACTGAGCTTGGGTGCCTTCGATCACAGTCAAAGCGTCCGATACAAATACTTGATTCAAATTAGATCCCATAGTTTCTATTTATTAGGGATGAAACAAAAAATTACTCGCTCTCCAGGACTTCCCCAGATTGCGTTTGATATCTAGGAGACTCGAAGGACTCCAAGATGCTTTTTACCGTCATTTCCACAATCTCATGATGAGTGTGCTCTGCCAGCTCGCAGCCTATACCAGCACTTATGTTTACGCTGATAGGCTTACGTAAATACTTTATCGTTACCCCCAAGGGCACCGTTTTGTTGTTAGAATATAAATCTACGAAATTTTCTTGCATTGTGTACATCACATTCGAAGCTTTTGCAGTGTTAAATGGGTCATCTAACAGTGCAAAGATGTCGTCATGTTGGACTGACTTACAAAGTGTGCGTTTAAACTTTGCAAATGTGTTGTTTTTTGTGGTCACAGTGCGAAATCTCTTTGCTGAGGTGTACGGAGCCTCGAATATGGCGAACTCCACGGCAGTTTCACTGCCTACAAGCTCTGTAAACGGGTGATCGTACGTTACTACGGCGTAAGCTCCAGCCAGGTCGGGGTCATTTGTAACAAAATTGACAAAAGTGGTGACGTCCCCGTTTGCATTGGGGCGACTGGTTGGATATCTCAAGAAAAACTCGTTAGAATCAGCAATAGGTGAGTCTGCAACGTCTAGTTCTGAGAACATGTCAGCCAATCCGTCCTGAAAAGAGACACTGGGCTTAAATCCCTCAGCATATAGCAGTGGATTAAGCAGATCTTCGTAGTTATTTCTGTTGCCCAGCGTAGAAAAGACGGTTTCCAGTCCTCCTGTCCTTGATGCTACGTCTATTTGGCGCAATACCAAGCCAGGTTGGCTTGTTCCCACTCTTATTCTTAGAAATCTCTCTTCTTTTGTGTTTACATCAAACTCAACAGGCTTGTGACACCCGTCCAACAGCGTAGTTTTGATGTTTATCAGGTACATATAGTCCAGAGGGAGCTTGAATCTCTCCAGTTGAATGTTACCTGCTACTGGAGATGTGTATACCGTACCAAAAAAACTACCTGATCCAATTGCTTCCTCTAAGCTGTCGTTTACTTTTATGCCAACGTGGTAGTCTTCAAGCAGATTGCGTAGATCATCTATGCGTTTCTGCGACTGCTCAAAGCCCCTTTGCTTTCTATTGGACGAGGGACTATACCGCTGGTTGATAAACCGACGTATGGCCATGTTGAGTTCATGGTCGATCTCTTGTGGTAAGAGATTGTCAACCTGAAAAGATGCAAGTTTTTGCACCCCCAGGTTGACAGCTATATGCATCTCTTGTATTGTCACGCTAGTGATTTCAGTTGAGCTCTGATCGCGTTAACTGCGCCAGAGTTCTTTTTGTTTTTGAAGTAAACAATGGTGTCGGTTACGTTTTCTCCAATGGTCTCGTCTCCATAAATATACTGATTTCCAATTTTACGGAGCACATCTTTGCTGACCATTTCTTCTATCTCTGCCCTTAGGTCAAGGTCTTTGTCGAGCACAAGCTTCAAGAACTTAGCTGGTTCTTTAGACTTAAGATCGTAAAGATTATTCTCTACCTCAAGGTCAGTCATCTTATCAGGGTTAGATCCCTTAGCAAGCAGCCTATAGATTCGTCTCATTTTAGATACATCACTAGATGCTTTGATATACTCTTTGTCTGCTTCCTTCTGAACCTTAACCTTGGCGTTCTTCTTCAACAGGTCTCTTTGTGGATCATAGATGTAGAACTTTTTTTGTCTGTCCTTATCCATGCCTTCCTTTGAGTCAGCTACCTGTCTGTGTTTTTGACACCATTTAAACGTAACGTAATCCATCAAGTTGTGTGGATTACCTTCTTCGTCTGTTGTGATGTCTAGTTCTTTTCCTTCGAAGGGAATTGCTAGGGTCATGCTTGCCCAGAAGTCTTTTTCTTGTCTAGGCCAGTCTGCATGTCCTGGTGGTACGTCGAGTATACCGGACAAAAGCTTGTGGGCTTCTTCCCCTTCTACTCCTTTCAATGGTTGTCGACCAACATAGATTGAACCTATCTTGATCTTTGCCGCAGCTCTAATCTCCTTTGGGAGGTGGCCGAGGACTTCTCTGCGTCTGATTATAACTTTTTTCATGTTCTTTATTTAGTTAAGAATAAACTGGTTTGCTTGCAAATCGGGGAGAGCCGACATTTCAGCTCCCCCCTTTGCAAACCAAACACCAAATTACGATGCAGTGCAAGTCAAATCGAGCGAAGTATCGAATCTGCGGAGCAGGATACCAGCTGTTTTCAACATGTGCACAGAAGCACCGTCTATATCTGAAGCTCGCGTGTCAGTTTCTGCGAAGCCCTTAGGCACAACAGAACCAGCAACACACCAGCGAAGCATTTCACGACCCTTCTTATTAATCATCTGGAGGTTGTTTTCTCCATCGTAAGAAGATTGGTCAACGAATGTCATTCTGTAAGATTCGAGTGGCAATCCAGTCTCAGGGTGCTTATTAGAAGCCTGAGCAACAGGACCGTGATCGAACAATGGGACCTTGACCACGTTCACCGTGTGACCATCGACGTGGTCGTATGAGGTGAAGTAACCAGTGATACCCAAGCTACGACCGCTACCAGTGATGAACTTAGACTCAGTAGTTCTGAGGTAAGAGTTCACACTTGATCCAGTAGTAACACCTGTGCCACTGACACCGTTAGCGTAGTAAGCGCGGAGAGCCTTGTCGAACTCACGTGCACCACCAATACCTGTGAACAATGTCACCTGCTTGTCGGTAGCGTCGGTCATTCCGTAGAACAAGTCACCAATAGTGTCCTCAATCTTCTTCTGCGTGAGAGTAGAGTAAGTGTCCTTGTTGATGATCTGCTCGAACAAACCAGGTCCAGAGACCACAGGCTGTCCGTTCTCGTCGAGCATGGTAGACTTACCGTTAGCATCGTGCGTCTTAGCACCATACCAGTAGTACATCTCACACTCTTCCTTAAACTTGAGCATGTGACGGTACTCCTCGTAGTCCATCCACAACTTCGTAGATGAGCCTTCCTTCAGTGGGAGGGTAAACTCAGCAACGTAGTCCTTAGCGTTACCGGAGAAGTGGTAAGACTTACGCACGGTACCGATCTTAGAACGGACCAACCCGGGAGCTGTCCAGTTAGAAGCGTTTCCGCGTGAGAAGTCAATACCGACGTTAGCGTACAACTGTCCCCAGAGTGCACCTGCTGCAACCTCACCTGCTACCAAACCTGTGCTGTTATCAGGAGAAACCAATTGCAACGTGTACTCATAACCACCTCCAACAACTTTAGGTTCTTGCATAATTCTTGCCAAGCTACCTTCGTTAGAAACGAGGGTGTATGGGAAGATGAACCACTTGTCTGGGAAGACGATTGTGAACATTGCACCACCAGCACCAGTGCCGACAGCTGAAACCACTGGTCGAACGTTTACCTCATGGGTCTTGACACGGTACTCGTACTCGAATCTGTCGATTGAGCGCGTATTGCCAACCCCCTCAGAGAGGAAAGAAAGTGGAAACTTCTTTTCTTCACGTCCGGCCAAGTGCGTAATAATAGGAGAGAGCTCTTCGGGCTTCTCCATCAATGCATTGACCAACGAGTTAGTATCGGTCATCTGCTGGTCGTTATAATACGACTTAAGTACTTGCATCAAAGCCATGATTGTTTATTTAAAAGTTTTGCTTAAAAAAGCGCGTTTATGTCCAGCTGATCTGGATCAAATGTCTGTTGTCTACGCTGAGCCTTACGAGCGCTCTTGACTCTTTCCTCATTTGCTTGGATGCGGTCTCTCAGACCTCTGACACTCTGCGTACGTGCTTTTGTGTCAATAATGTCTGAGAGGTTAAACCCGCTATACATGAGGTAGTCTATCGCAAGCTTGATGTCAATGTCAGCATCAGCGTAGTCTAAATCTCTTTGTGTATTGCCTTCTTCGTCGATTGGTGCAGAGATGTAGTCAAAGAAGTCTTGCTTGTCCGAGTCTGGGATAACAATACCCCCGAACTCGCTGTCCTCTGACATGTACTCCGCTACACCACCCCAGAAGTCTTGTTGCTCTTGCTCTATCTCTTTAGCTTCTGCAAGTTGTTCTTCATACATCTGCTGTCTTTGAGCCTCTTGCATGTTGACCAGCTGTTGCTGTGCTACAAGTGCTTTGTTATGCAACTTGCCTGTTTGCTGAAAGTCATCGAGCATCTCGATAATCATTTCATCTTCGTGGCCCATAGCCTTGTAGTACTCCCCAAGCATAGCTCGTTGGAGTGTAACATCGTCCTCGCTGAGCTGAATGCGGCTGTAATCTGAGCCTGGGTTATTCGCTGCGTAGAACTCCTGTGGGTCACCACCGGCAAGTACATACTCTAGGTGAGCACCTACTTCGGGGTACTGCTCGAACAGTTCTTGCAGCTGTCCTTCTGCAAGGTTTTCTGAGACATCTCTAACGTAGTTAGTTAATCCCTCGACTGTGTCGGCATATTCATATTCCATTTCAACTCCGAGAATATCGGAGATCTTTTCTGAGATGGGGAGATCGTCATACTCTTCTTCTGTGAGTTCGTCATCGTCGTACTCATCATCCTCATCTTGTTCATCGTCGTCGTAGTCATCTTCAGCGCTGTAGTCTTCATCGTCACTTTCGTGCTCATCTACACCGTCTTCGAAGTCTTCGTCTCCGTATTCTCTAGGATCTTCGTCAATGACTTCGTCACTAACTTCCTCAACGTTTTGAGGCACCTCGGCTGTTTCCAGCCCTTCTGCACCGTCTCCAATGACACTGTCGAAGGAGATGGCACTAAAATCTAACTTGTTGTTTGGGTCTGACATGTTGCAAAAATATTACGTGTTTGGTTTGTAAATTTGTAAAATTATTTTCTATACTCGCTATTACTATATATCACTTGCGCTTTCTGCGCTTCTTTCGTCTATCTACCATTCCGCCTCTGCGTTTTGCTTTATTGGCTGCTCGATGGAACTCATCATAGAATTTCTGAACAAACCTTGGATCAGTGAAGTCCCTCAACTTCTCTCCTTTTCTGTTTGTAAGACGTATTCCAGATATGTTGTTTCCCTTGTACATATCATCGCTTCGCGTGATACGATCTGCTCGCTCCATGGCTTCTATTTCCCAGTATTTCCCCCCTCTCATTTGACCTGCTTCAGCGACTTGTTTGGCCGCATCCTTGGGATCGATGCTGAGGTCCTTGACCAGATAGTCTTTGTATTGTTCTTTTAGTGACTCGGCAGTTGGGAATTTTTGTTTAGGTCCAAATTTTGGTCCGCTAATTCTATTTACGTAATCAAGGTCATAGCTCTGTCTTATACGAATAGGTTTACCACCTAGACCCTTGAATACTTCGAACTCCTGTATTTTATCTCTTAGTCCTTTTGGAATCTTGGATAGTGGGGAGTCTTTCTCAAGAAACCTCATCTTTTGTTGGAAGGGTTGCAGATCCCAGTCGTCTACCATGTCTACCTTAAGACCTCCTCCAGGCTTAACCTTTGTCTCCATTCTGTAACCTCCCATCACACCATGCAACTGATCTCTGTATCCTACAGTAGTTCCCGTCGTTCCTTCGTTTATTGCTTTTTTTGCAGCCTGCCTAAAGCCTGATGTTAGAGGACTCATGTCTACCTTATCGAAACTTCCCCTAGGCGCCCCAGGCTGTCTAACTTGTTTAGCTCTGGCTTCGGCGGCTTCTGGGGCTGCAAACCTGTATTCATTTCTGGCTCTACCAGTAGGCACATATGATCCGAATCTCTGCTCTTTACCAAGAGCCAATCGTATTGCATCTATCCTTGACTGAGCTTGGGTTCTTGCATGTGCAGGCATGTCCTCATAGGTGTATTTTTTTAAATGGTCCATAGAGTATTTTTTATGGTAGTTGGCCACATTCTCTACATGCTTCTTTTTACTAAAGACATTCTGTAAGACCTTAACAGGTCCAAATACTTGTTTGGGGTTGTAGCCAAAAGGTACTTTGACGTACTGAAGACCAAATCTACCTAATCCCTGTGCGCCTTTCATCAACACTTTTCCAGCACCAAATGCAATGGTTGGGTCAAGCAGCATGTCTGCTGCCACTCCTTTACCACCAGTTAGGTCCAGTGTTGTAGACGGTGAGTAGTTGTCTTGTTTTATACCACGTGCTACATCTGTGTAGGCAAACGGGTTTGTGTTGATCTTGTTACCTGTAGCAACGTTTAGAAATGCACCTGTAGTCATTCTAGCGGGCCATGATAATACGTCTGTTGCCGCATTCATCATGTTCTTGCCTGCATCGTTCATGTCCTTGGTTACCCCGGTCTCGTACTCTTTGCGTTCGCCCTCGTCTATCTTGGAGTAGTCCCCTGCAATACCTGCGTTGGTACGTTGCAGTACGTCCTCTACTGAGTCTAACCCTTGCCTGTCTTTGTTTGCTACAACTTCTGCTGTGCCTAACAGGACTGGCATCTGCGTGCCATCTTCGAAAGTCATGATCCGTGTGCCGGGTACCTTGTTGTTGTCAAATCCAGTCTTTTCTGACCATGTCAACGATACGTCTTGCTTCTTCTCTTCTTTGTCTTCTACATCGCCCCCTTTCTGATACTGTGCTGGTGACTCTATGATGTCACCCTCGTACGGGCCCGTAGGTATCTGTTGTATGCCGGGTGGTATACTCTTGTAGGACTCAACAATGTGCCCGTTCTTGTCTACCTTTTCTATGTCAATGGGGGCTTTCATGCCCCGTGTGTTGAATACAGCACCTGGTTCTACGTCTGGGAACACCATGGTCTGATCTGTTTGACCAGCCTGGTGGTATGGTCGTAACCCTTCTTTCTGCTGTTCTGGTGTTTCTGCACGCAGAGGCTCTCCGGCCTGCTGTTGAGCTTTGTGCTCAGCAATAATATCTCTGCCCTGTTCGTAGGCTTTGAACACGTCAAGAATAGAGCCCTCCATACCGGATGCTCTAAACTCTTCTAGTAATCGTCTACGGTCGGCGTTTGTCATGCTCCGTCAGGTCTAAGATCCCCTTCTTTGTTCAACGCCTGTTGCTTCAAGTCCAGCTCCCTTTGCTTTAGCTCAAAGTTCTGCTGCATCTTAGCTAGGTCAATGTTCAACTTATCTTGGCTATCTGTAGCCTCGGCTTTGATGAGTGCAAGCTCGATCTGCAGCTGGCGGTCTTTCTCTTTCTCAAGTGCGTCTTGCTGTATCTGCATCTGCTGAGTCTTCTGCTGTTCGACCTGAGCAGCTTGTTGAGCTTGTTGTTGCTGTTGCTCCAACTCTTTCTGTGCTTTCTCTGCACGCTCAATCTTATCCTTGATGCCTGCGTAGTTTTCTGTGTCGAACAAGTCGAGCACAGCAGATGCTGGTACCCCGTTTTGTATCATAGACTGAGACAATGCTTTTGCTTGCTCGAGCTTGTCCTGATCTCTACCTGCGTCAGACACGAAGATGCCATACTCTGTCTCCATGTGTTGTATAGAGTCGATGTCTATCATCTCTGTAGTCATGTCTGGCATGACGTACATGCCCTTCTTACCGGACAGCCATGCTTCTTTGGAGTAATCGATCAGGCCCTGCAGTTCTCGTTGCTCAAACCTTGAGTACTTACGGAAGATGTCCTCTGTGATGTGTGATGACTGTACGATAGCCTGCTGCGATGTAGCCTTGCCTTCGTATGGTCCTACTGCACCTTGACGTTGTCTATTTACTCCCGATATCTTCTCCCACTCCTGCATGATAGACTCAAGCAAACTAAGGTACTGGTCGATTGTCTTGATAGACATGTCAAGCACAGACTGGTGCTGCGGTGACAGTTGTATACCTTCTTTGTTGTAATCGACCCATGCAATACCTGTACCCTCAACGAAGTACATGAACTTGTCCATGTCCCACTTCTTGGGTATCATGTTGATATCAAACTGGGCTACGATGTCTTTTGATCTTGCGATCGCCAGCTCCATTCTATACTTAAAGATGTTGTAGTTGAGCTGGAATGGGACACCCAGTGATACAATTGATATGTTGTCAGCGTTGATGTCTGAGTACTTTCGTCCATTGACTGGTAGTTTGCAGAGTGATGGGTTGTCTATAGATGTACGTTGGTTAGTGACAGGGTTCATCTTAATGTAGAAGTCCCCATCTATCCGTGTGCCTTCCCACACTTCGTTTATCCACTCGTACTTAATCTTGGCGCCTTGTTCTTTGAGATCAGGTGGTATGCGGAATCCGTCTTCGACCTGCATCTCTTCTATGACTCCTGTGTTTCTGTCCTTGTAAGTCAAGAACCCAATGCGCTTGCGTGACTTCCAATACACAGTAACTACCTCCACCAGTCGGTTACGGAAGATGTTATCTTCTGCCCCAGTGGCTTCTGCTCTGTACAACAGGTACGACTCTGTAGATTGTTGCTTTGGGTTCTCCAGTTGCAGTACCTGCTCAGGCGTAAGGAATGGGCTAAACATGTCCACTGCACTTGATGCGTGTACAAACTTTCTGACGATAGCCCAGTCTCCGTCCTCTACAAACTCAATGTCTGGGTCTTTGTCGTAGTCAATATCTAGTGGGTTCAGTATCTCATAGAATGGTTCTGCATTGCGCACACCTTTGTGTGAGTACACCTCACCGGTAACGAGATAGTGGAAGAAGCCTTTCTGGAATTTGTCGTACATCTCTTCCCGCTGCATGATGTAGTTCAATGCAGCTTGGCCCTTGATTGCCCTGTTGTCTACATACGTGCGCTCGAACTGCTCCATAATCTCCTCAGGTAGTGGCACTTCTTCAGGGGATTCTACCAGCTCCGTATTCTTGCTCAGCTCATTAAGAAACATTTTTTGGACCTGAGTAAACAGGGCTTGTTTCTTGGCTTCTTCCTTTCTCGTAACAGCATCTGCGTTTGTTACGATGACGCTGTAGTTCAACGGTCTCTTAGACTTCTCGCCTAGCAACAAGTCGATGACCGGCTTGATGATAGGGTAGTTTCTCATCTGTGACGGGAAGTTAGATCTTGTCTTCCCATACGGCTTGAGGACATACTTGTAGTCCTCGTCATTGATGTTGCCGTTGTAGTATTCGTACAGTGCTTTGAGTGTAGATCGTCTTTCTGACATCCCAAACTTTGACATGTCTATATATGCTTCAACGCATTGCTCCGCCCACTTCTTGGTCTTCTTTGCTCTGGAAACACGTTGTTGCGGTATTTTATAGGTACCGTACATCTGCTAAAATTACTTATAAAGTCGGTCAAACCAGTCGTCCGCCGACCTATCGTTTACAATTTCACTAACTTCTCTATTATATAACTCTCGTGTGTGGTACATACCAACCATGAGTGCCATGACCCTATCAAAGTTACCCTTGTGGTTAAACTTGATAAGTTCCTGCAAAAGAGCAGGGTCATAGATATTATGCAAGTTAAGCATTACATTACCATCCTCGTCAGTATTTCGTGGTGTTGTAAGCCAATCTCTAATATATAACTCTCCTTGTCTTTTACGCTGCTCTGTCATATGCATGCCATACTGACGTCTTACATTCCTAGATCTGAGCTCCCGCTTATCGAGCATTTCAAACTCCTCTTGTAGCTTATGTAGCTTGCGATATCTCTTCGCGTAAGCAATAAGCTCTCCACGGTCGTTCTCGAACCCGATCTTTGC
>MDTG01362386.1_pt1 | contig 20970 bp, 19 predicted proteins | sample 811421 | NCBI WGS metagenome assembly MDTG01 (sample SAMN05326645, study PRJNA326480) | marine metagenome | isolation source: seawater | place: Pacific Ocean: South East | collected 2011
ATATCTAATTTTAAGAATTAACTCATAAGATTTGATCAATTTTTTAAAATTTATTTGTTTAGTCATTTTTAATTATTTATTCTATTGAATTGATAACTCTCAAATGTTTTTTTGTATATTTATATTTATCGAATAATATTTCAGCATTTTTTCTGCTATTTAGAGACATAATTTTTTTATTTTTTTGGCTTAGTTTATAAAAAGATAAAATTTTTTTCGCAATATCAGTTGGACTATTTGGATCAAATAGGTATCCATTAGAGTTTTTCACTAAAATTTTATTATCAGATACATTGCTTATTAGTATTGGCAAACCACAAGCTATTGCCTCACAACCTACGTTTGGAAAACCCTCATATAAAGAGGGTAATATAAGAGCAGAAGAATTATGATATTTATTTAAAATATTTTTAGTTGCTGGATGTATGTAAAATATTTTTTTTAGTCCAAATTTCTTAATTAAGAATTTTATATTTTTTAAATATGGATTTTTTTTGTATTGAAAAAAATTGTCACCATACCAATTACACTCTAATTTTATGTTAGGCACTTGATTTTTCAAAATATGAATTGCTTTTAATAAATTAATAATATTTTTTTGATGCGAATATTTGCCTACACCGATTAAATTTAAATTTTCCTTTTCTTTTTTTTTAATGTAATTATTTGGCCTGAAAAAATTTAGATCAGTATAATTATGAATTAAAGAAATCTTTTTTAACCATGGAGCATTTTTTTTTATTTCATTAAGATTTGTTTTTGAATTAACTATTAAGTGATCAGCAAATAAATGAAAAAATCTACGAACAAACTTGTCAAAAAAATTTAATTTTATGTGGTTATTTCTTTCGGACACAATTAATTTCCAATTTCTACCAAAAAAACCTGATATTTCAGCTATTAATGAAGGATTTCTCAAATAAGAAATAACAATATCGTGTTTCGAAAATTTTAAAAATTTAATTATTTTTAATATTCTCAAAAACTTACTATTACTTTTTAAACTTACATAATTTATTTTATTTTTCTTTAATTCTTTCAAAAAAAAATTATTACCTCTGTATGTCACCAAAGTGACACTATCGCTATTTTTTTGTAGCAAATTCGCTAAGTAACATATCTGTCTCTGTGCACCACCTGCATTAAGATTATCTATTAAGAAAGTTATATTCATTGATTATCTAAAAAAACTCCTAAACAATAAAGTTTATAAATTGTTCTCAGATAAGAATTTGAAAAATTTTTATTTTCTAAATATTTTTTTAATTTTTTAATTGAAAAGAATTTATATTTTTCAATGCACATGATTTGATCAATAACCTGCTCTGATAAAGATTTATTTTTTATAAGTAATTTTTCCAAAGGTACGCCAAATCCTCTCTTGGCACTAGTGCAAACTTCACTTGGCAGCCAATCTTTTGCAATATCTCTAAGAATACTTTTTGATATATTTTTATTTACTTTATATTTTGCAGGAAGTGATAACCCTAGTTCAATTAGTCTATAATCTAAAAAAGGGGATCTCAGTTCAATTGAGTTTTTCATACTCATCATATCTGTTTTTATCAAAACATTGCTTGGTAAATAACAATTTAAATCTGCAGTTTGTGCAATATTTAGATAATCGTTTTCATTTTTACAATCAGCAAACATATTAATTATTTCTGCATTAAATTTATTATCTGACAAAAAATTTTTATCTAGTAAATATTCTAGATCATCATCAAAAGGATAAATGTGAGTCCACATTATTCTTGAAATTTTATTTAGATTTAATCTATTTGAAATACGTCTGATTCTTTTGTTAGGTATTATAGAGAGCAAAATTGAGATCTTTTTTAGAAGCTTGTCTGGAATATTATTTACCCAATTATACTTCATTAATTTTATATATTCTCTATATCCCCCGAATGCTTCATCTCCACCATCTCCAGTCAAAACCACAGTAGACTCTTTGCTAGCTTTCTTGCAAATTAAATCTGTAACGATTGACGACGGATCAGCAAAAGGGTAATCAAAATGTTTAATATTAGACTTTATATCTTCTAAAGTTATTACATTTGCTTCATGAATTCTTAAATCTAATCCTAAAAAGTTTGCAGTGGTTCTAGCTAATTCTGTTTCATCGTTATCTGATCCTGCAAATCTTATAGTGTGAGCTTTTATATTCTTAAAATTTAATCTTTTCACAGACGCTGCAACTAATCCCGAGTCAATACCACCACTAAGAAAAATTCCTATTGGAACATCTGAATTAAGTCTAATTTTAGTTGCATCGAGTAAAATTTCTTTAATTTTTTCTTTTAATTCTATCTTGCAAGGTTTTAATCTTTTGTTATAGATTGCTGTAGACCAATATTTGTTAAAATTTAATGATTTTGAAACAATATCCCATTCTCCAAACTCACCTGGATGTACTGCTTTTATTTCTTTATATATTGACAACCAAGTAGGAATAAATCCTAATTTTAAATATGCATATATAGCTTCGTCTGAATTAAAAATTTGTTTCTGAATTAAATATTTAATTGACTTAATTTCTGATGAAAAAATTAATTTTTGTTTATCCACAAAATAATAAAGTGGCTTTACACCTAGTCTATCTCTGACAATATAAATTTTTTTTTTAAACCTATCTATTAATGCAAACGAAAACATGCCATTGCAGTTTTTTAATAATAAATTGATATCTCGGCCTAAAAAAATATAATAGTTTAACAAAACTTCAGTATCGCTGCTTCCAAAAAATTTGACTCCTCTATCAGTCATTTCTTTTTTGATTAATTTGTAGTTATAAATTTCTCCATTAAAAACAATTGATATACCTTCATTAATATTTGACATTGGTTGGCTGCCATTTTTACTCAAATCTAAAATTTTTAATCTTTTAAAACCAAGCTTAACAATGTTATCTGTAATTATTCTGCTTTCATCTGGACCTCTATGGGTCAACTTATTAAATGCAATATTAAATGAATAATCTGAAAAATTATTATTTCCTGTAATTCCTAAAAATCCGCACATATTAATATTTTCTAAATTTATTTTATTCTTAAAAAATTAGCAAAAATGGCAAGAATCAACGAAATGCCACCATGTATTGTTAAAAAATATATCCCAAAAACTAATTGATTAGTAATTGCAAAAAATGAAACTAAAAATAAAAAGGTATTGTGTTGGAGTGATAAGTGAGCTCTATAAAAATTAACAGAATATAAAAAAAAATTTATTTTACTTTTTTGATTTTGATTTTCAAGAAAGTAGGTGCCACCTGTTCTAGACTTCGAAAAAATAGTGTCATTAAGAACCATGACAAATTGATTTGAAAAAACTACTCCCATTAAGCAAATTCCCCAAATTAGAATATTTTCATTAGATGTGTGAAAGTAAACACTAATAGACAAAATAAAAATTATTAAAAAATCAATTAATTTATCAAAAAATATATCCAGCCACATGCCAAAATTTGACTGGAGATTTTTTTGTCTTGCAATATTGCCATCAACTAAGTCTAAAATTGAGTAAATTTGAATAAATACTGATGAGATTATTAATATTAAATGATTACTTGAAATTAATAAGATAGAACCAATCACTCCAAATATTCCAGATATAATTGTTATTTGATTTGGCGTAAAATTTAAAAATGTTGGTGTTATTTTTTTGGCAATGATTGAATATATATGTTCAAAATAGTTTTTTCTTGATGGTATTTTATGATTTAAGCTCATTGAAATATTTCATTGTTTATAATTCTAAAATAACCACATAAATAATTATAATTTAATTACTTTTTTATTATTATGGCTTCTTAATTTATTTCTGGTATCAAAAATGACTTTTGAATATTTTAAAATTTTCTTATAATCAACTTTGGAATGGTCAGTTACCAAAATTGTTGCATCAAATTTTGAAATTTTGCTTTTATCTAAACTTGTTTTTTTTACTTTTTGTAAGTTGAATTCTCTTGTTACTGGTATTCTAGAAAAAAATGGGTCATAAAATTCAACAGATGCTTTAAATTTTAAAAGCTGATTGATTATTTCCAACGCGGGGCTTTCTCTTAAGTCATTAATATCCCTTTTATATGAAATTCCTAAAATCAAAAATTTCATATTTTTTAAATCTTTTTTTAAGTACTTCTGTTTTTGTTTGAAATATTCAAAGACTTTTTTAATTATCCAGCTTGGCATTGACCTATTTATTTTTCCTGAAATTTTAATAAATTCTGTTTTTATGCCTAATTTTTTTGCTTTCCAGCTTAAATAAAATGGATCGATTGGTATGCAATGACCTCCTAGTCCAGGACCTGGATAAAATGGCATAAATCCAAATGGTTTAGTTTTTGCAGATTCAATTACATTAGTTATGTCAATGTTCATCGCGCTACAAATTTTTTTCATTTCATTCACAAATCCAATATTAACTGCTCTAAATACATTCTCATAAATCTTCGTCATTTCAGCTATTTCTAAAGTTTTAACTTTAATTACTTTTTGAAATATTTTTTTGTACAAATTGTCAGCCTTTATAATACAATTTTTGGAGTAACCGCTCACAATTTTTGGTATAGTACTTATATCAATTTTCAATCCTGGATCGTTTCTTTCTGGTGAAAAGCTTACATAAAAATCTTTACCTATTGAAAATTTTTTTTTCAATGGTTTTACGAAGACTTCAAATGTAGTACCTGGGTAAGAAGTTGACTCTAAACAGATCATTTGTTTTTTTATAAGAAATTTTTTTATTATCTTAAAAGTGTTTTTTAAATAAGATAGATCAGGATCATAATTTTTTTTTAAGGGTGTAGGCAAACATATAATTATATTATTTACATATCTGATATAAGAAAAATCTGAAGTTGGGATAAATGAACCATTATTTACATATTTTTTTATTTCGTTACTTTTTACATTTGTCAAATAACTCTCACCATTATTTAATTTACTAATTTTTTTTTTATCTATGTCAAAACCAATCACACTTATTTTTTTTTTACAAAATTGTAAAGCTCGAGGTAATCCAACATAACCTAAACCAATAACACCCACTTTATGTTTTTCAATTGATCTATTTTTTTTCATTTTATTTTGTTTTAAGAATTATAAAAATTTTTTGATAACAACTTCAATTATCATTATTATTAATTAATTAAAATAAATTATTTTTTTAGTAAAAAAGAAAGTAAATTATAAAAATGAGATTTAAAATTTATAATTGGCTTGTTTTATATATTTTTTCTATTAAATCAACTGCATCACCATAAACGATATCGTAGGTATATTTAGTGCAATATAGTTTGTAAGCATTTTTACTATATAATTTCATCGTTTCTTTATCATCAATAAATTTAATTATCTTTTGTTTTAAGGATGTGCAAGATTGTTCGTTATAACTAAAACCTATTTTTTCTTTGTCTAATAGAGATTTAACCTCACCAGTTAAAGATGATAATATAGGAAGTCCAAAAGATAAATAATCAATAATTTTATTGGGAATATTATCTCTAAAATTTTTAATGTTTCTATATGGAGCTATTGCTAATGAACATCTATTTGCAATAGCACTTATTTTTTCCTCTTCAATCCATCCTGAAAAAAAAATATTTTTTATATTATTTGTTTTTCTTATAAGGGAATTTTTCAATTCGCCATCACCACAAAATATAAATTTTACATTACTATTTTGAAATTCCTTTGCACATTTTATAACTGTTTCAAATTCAAATGCTTGGGACATTGTGCCAAGAAATATTATATTAAAATCTTTTTCCTTGTTAATAAAGTTTAATTCACACCATTCATTCGCAAATTTGATTTTATCAGCATCTAAATTTTTACGACCAGGAACCAAAGGCAAAATTTTATCATTTTCAATTTTTATTTTTTTTGCAAATTTTTGACCCCATTTTAAGTACGATTTTGACATTGAGGTTAACGAGTTAGCACTTTTCATAGTACTAATCGCAAAATAATAATAAGGATATAAAATAAACTTAATAAATAGTCTGATTTTTTTTGGAAAAGCCTCAATTATTAAATCTGGCCATTGATCTTTAATATCTAATATATAGGGGATTTTTTTTTTTTTAAGCCATTCACTCATAACATAAGATACTTCTATAGGAGGGTAACCAATGAAAACTATGTCTGGTAAGTCTAATTTTGAATATAATGTTTTTTTTAAATTATATCCTAAAATAATGTGATCATATAATCTTTTAAAACTTATGTTATTTTTATAACCAGGACTATCAATCAAATAAAAAGAAAGTTTAGAATTAAACTTAATTAATTTTTCTTTATGTTTTCTTTGTCTTTTTTTTTGATGATTAAATTTACTTGAAAAAAAAATTACTTCATGTCCTCTTTCAACTAATTTACTTGCGAGATTCATTCCCCTCATAGGTCTTGGGTTTACGTCGTCGATAATTAATGGTTCCCCAGTTTGTAAAATCCATACTTTTAACTTTTTATTTCTATTCTTAGGAATTTTTGACATTTGTATGGTTTAAAGATTTAATTTTACTCTTTATACACAAGATAATCCCTATCAATAAATAGAAAAAGAAAGATGAGCGTGGCTGTTCAAAAAATACACCACCTATGGATCCGAATGGTATAGAGATTATCCACGTCAGAAATGATAAATTAAAAACTTTGAGATTAAGTCGACTTTTTAGATTTCTATAAACAATTAGAGAAATACGTAAGATACTCAAAAATAAAAGTGTGAATAAAATAATACCGATTAAACCGTATCTAAAATATATGTATGTAATTGACGACTCTAAATGTTCTGAATAATAAATTACTCCATCACTAGTTGTACCAAGTTCAAGGCCTTTGGTGGGACCATTTCCTAATAAAATCATCATTGGATTGTCTAATGATCTCTCAACTATAATATTAAGTTGCTCAAATCTATTTCTGCCAGATTCGCCAATTTCTCCATAATTTAGGAAATCTATGAATTGAAGATAAATCATGTCGTGTTCTTCAAAAAATTTTTCTGAAAAAGGTGAGTTAAGAAAAAAAAACAGAATACTAATTAATATTAGTGATTTAAGAAAGAAGAAAAACTTAATTCTCATTTTGAAATTTGAAAATAGAACGAGAAGCGGTACAAAAAATAAAAATGTGATTAAAAAGGCAAAAGCATTTGATCTTGATCCAGTTTCAATTAATAGATATATCGATATTAAAAATGGAAATATAAAAATTATTTTTGATAATGCATATTTGTAAAAAAAAAATATACAAAAGAAAGTCATTACAAAAGCATAATCATAAGGATTGCCAAAAGGTATTGTGAGTCTTTCTGACTCGTATATATTTTCCCCAGTGTATAACAACGTTAAACTTCTATATCTGTCTAATTGAAAATAAGCAAAAATTATTAAAATTAAAAATATTAAATAAAAAATATGATCAAAATTAAATTTTGTTGTGTTGATATTGAAATAATTATAAATATATAAAATTATTAAAATGTATAATATGGGCTTATGCAATTCATAAAAATCTCTTAGGATTAAAAAATTGTCATGATAAAAAGATCCAACAAAGATTGTTAGAACTATAATTACAAAATACAAAAAAATTAATAATAAAATCAGTAATAAATCATTATTTTTGTTTAATTGAGAGACTAAATACTTATTATTTTTTATAATTATTGGTGAAAGAAACAAAATTAGTGCACCGTTAATTAAAATATTTCCGATAGATCCAAGATTATTTACAAAAATCGGGAATGAAAAAATATAAAGTATTATAAAATAAAAAAAAAAGTTACCTGTTTTGCTCATATATTTAAAAAAATCTGTATAAAAATACTTAACATATAAGAAGTAATTATTTCAAATTTTGTCTTGCAATAAATATTTTTAATTATCTATTTTTTTTTGAAAAAACCAATCTGTAGACCATATAACATCATTAAATTATTGTTAAAGATGTTGCCACTTGCTGATATGGGCCAAATAGTAATAAATAGCCCGGCCAATAAACAAATTTGATAATCGGATAAAAATCTTTTTTTAAATTTAAATAAATAAAACAAATGTTTTAACATAATGTATATACAATAAATAAATAATCCGAGTAAAAAAGAAAAGCCTAAAATCCCAGTTTCTGCAAGTAATTGCATGTAAAAGTTATGAGGATGGTTTTCACATGACATTTTTGGGTCTGCTTTATATTTAGCGTCTTTACATTGAAATCTAAACATTTTTGGACCGTGACCAAAAATAGGCTTATCCAAAAACATATTCCATGATGTTCTTATCAAAAAATCATGTGAAGGTGAAAATATATACTTTTTAGCTACTTCATTTTGAAGGCCCATTTCCTGAATTGGATTAGTTATATATCTTTCATAAATTTGTTTATTTGTTGATGCAATAAAAGTTATAAAGCAAAAAGATATTATAAGAGCACATAATCTTAAAAACTTATATTTTGAGACAAACAATATTATAAATAATGTTGAGAGATTAAAAAGTACAAAAGCTGTTCTTTCAGCACTGAGAAAAACTAATATATCAACAAAAACAAGCAACAAAAATACATAGCATAGCTCAAAATTATTTTTTTTTTTTATCATGAATAGTGCGAAAAATAATGGGAAAAGTCTTGTAAGAAATGAACCTAATATAAGCTCATCTTTGAAAAATGAAGATACTCTAATTCCATCCACAGGATATCCAATTAAATTTACACCAGTGTGGTACTGAGTAAAACCATCAATTACTAAGATAGTATAAGTAATTAAAAATATGTAGTAAAAATAGGTTAATATTTTTTTATCTGTTTCTATTAAGTAAGATATAAGAAGTGCAAAAATAGCAATCCTTATAAAAAAAAAGGATGATTTTAAACTTATAAAAACATTATCTGAAAACAAAGAGGAAATGACGCATATGAACCAAAAAGTTAGAAATGCAAAAAAAAATGGATTGTTATAAACCTTATATTGGTTATTTGAACAAGTGTGATACAAAAATAATAAAGATAAAAAAGAGATTATTAAGTCTGGTATAAATGGACCTAATACTAAAAAAGGCACTATTAGTGCACATAAAAAACTAAAAATATTTATTTTAAATAATTTTAAACTGAACATTAAACTTTAAAAATTTAAATAAATTTTTACCAAACACATTGACAGTAATTTTTTTTAAATACTAAAAAACTGACGAACGTACTAAAACAATCATTATAGATAAAACTATACCAAATAACATTGCTGAAATAGTTATTAAAATTTCAAAAGATTTCTCTTTTTGAGAAAATAAAGCTCCATCGACAATTGGATCCCAAAAAAATTTTTGATTTTTGATTTGTTTTAGTTGATCAAGCAAAGCTATTTCTAAAATATCTAAACCTATATATTCCTCTGACAAATCTATGTTTTTTAAATCTTCACTAAAATTTTCAAGTTCAACCTCTAAAATTTTTTGACCCCTATAATAAAGAGGTTCATTTAAATTAACCACATTTGCTCCTGATCCTATGGAGCTTAAATTTTCGTCAGTCACACTATTATTTTCAAGACCTATATATATGTTGCTCTTTTTACTATCCAAGCTTTCCTCTAAACCAATAGCTTTAGCAGCTCTTATTGCTTGTTTGTGTTTAAATATTTTGCTCTTTATGAATCCCTCCTGTTTAAGCGTGAAAATATTTTTTTTGATTTTTATTACATTAATTTGTTCTTCCAAGTCATTAGAAATAATTGCTTTTAAATTTTTACCTTTTATTTCAGACTGATAAATCAAATATTGATTTGCTACAGTTGGAGCTATATTTTTAAAATTTTCTGGAAAATAAAAATTTATTTTTACTAAAGAATAAATATCATTTGATGTTGTTTTTTTTTTTGGAGTGATATTTTTAAATTTTATAATTATTTTAGAATTAACCCATTTATTAATATCAGTAATATTGTTATCTTTTGAAAATTTTAAGCATTGTTGATTATTTTTGAAGAAATCAATAAAGTTATTTTTTGAAGTCACTTCATCTTTAAAATTAACATAGAAATTTTTAATTTTAGTATCTTTCAAATTCTTACTCGATATATTTAAAAAATTTAAATTATCAAAATTTGTTTTTGTTTTTTTTTCCCAATTTGAAATTAATAATTCCGATGGTGTATCAAAAATTGACACAGTTGTAGTCCATACATTTTTTTTAATTTTATTTGTAAATCCATATGTCGATAAAGTAATTATTCCAGTTAGGATTAATATGAATATTTTATTTTTATTCAAATCTAAGAAAAATTTTTTAGCTGTATACATAATTTTTATATAATCGTAATTTTTAGTATAATTGAATATCTATATAGTAAATTCTTGCTGTCAATGATATAATTTTTAATATCCGTTCAGATAAAAAATTTATTTTGAAACTTGATCATAAAAACTCTTAATATTTTTTTTTAAATTAAATTTATTTTTTATGTATACTTTCGCTGCTAATGGAATTGACTTTGCTACTTTATTTTCTAAGCAATATTTAACAATTCTGATAGTTTTGTTTAAATCAAGAGGGTTAACTAAAAAACCATTTTGATTATGTTTAACCAATTCTTGTATAGCGAATGTTTTAGAGCTTAAAACAAAACATTTGCAGTACATTGCCTCCTTAATGCTGTTAGGTAACACGTCAACTTTCGAAAAATGAAGATAAAATTGAGTTGAAAGCAAAATTCTATATAATTTTTTTTTTGGTAACCAGCCCATAAACTTTACTGAGTCTTGTATGTTAAGATTTTTTACAATTTTTTTGAGATCCTCTTCCTTACTGCCCCTGCCAATTATAAACAGCTTCGCTTTGTTAAATTTTTTTTTTTATAAAGTTGAAGCTATAAATTACTTGCTCAACATTCTTATGAGGTTCTAAAACACCAACAGTACAAAAAGAATATTTTTTTTTATTTAAGTCTGAACTTCTAAAATTAAATTTAAATTGATCTAAGTTAATTCCTCTGTAATTACAAACAATTTTTTTATTACATTTTATAAAATTTTTAATTTGTCTTACTCTTTTTTTTGTATGTGTAAAAATGATTTCAGATTTTTTTGATGCTATTTTTGAAATTTCTAATTTTTTTCTAAAATCATAGGCCCCAAGAAAAATGCTAATTTTTGATTTAATATTATTATTCAAATTTAGAATTACTAAACTTGGATAATGACCCCAAAAAAGATGTATGTTATCAGGGGGATTATCATTAATTTTATTGCTGATTATAATAGATCTCGGCATCAAAATAATTTGTTTAATTTTTTCAATTAAGTTATCTTCTGTTGTAATAATTGTTTTTAATGTAAAATAAAATTTCTTTGAAAATATTATTTTTGCAAAAAAATCAAAAAGATTTAATTTTGAATCTATAACTTTTATTTTTGAATTATATTTTGGTAATTCATTTTTTTTACTATTCCTCAAGAAATATAATTCAACTGAATTGTAATATTTTGAAATTTCGGTGTTATCGTTTACTTCAAATGGACAAAAAACTGTGTTTTTTACTCCTATGATGACACATTTTTTTTTTATTTTCATTAAATCAATTATATATTTTAAAATTTAAAATTAAATTTTGTGTTATTATAATTTAGTTCTAAATTAAAAGTTTTTTTTTTGTGCTTTCCTGTACTCTTTCAATGTATTAATCTCATACCAATCTCGATCAGCAATTAAACTATGTTTAAACTCTATAAAGTCCGTTAATTTTCCAATAAATGTATAACAGCTCATTTTCAATAAATTTTCTCTATTAGTGAGCTGATTAATTTTTCTCAAAATTTTTATTGATTTTAAATCTATTTTAAATGGACCAACAACATCATAATTATATTTTCTTTTTAAAATATCAATTTTAGTTATTATATTTTTATTAATTACCGCTTTAACTGCTCTTGATTTTTCGTTTAAAATAGGTCTTCTAAGATATACAAAATTTTTTTTTTTATTATTTAATATTTCCGAAATTATTTTTTGTTTCAATATAAGATCTGAATTCAGTATCAATGAATCATGGTTTAAATATTTCAATGCAATTGATAGCGATTGAGCGCACCCAGTCATCTTAAATTTTTTGTTAATATGAAATTTAATTTTAAACGGAAGCTTGAGATTCAAAATATATGATTTTAAAATTGAGGATTTGTATCCCAATATAAAATGAATTTTGTTTATTTTATTTTTTTCTAAAAAAAAATTGTTTATTTGCTTTTCTAAGATAGTATTTCCTCTAATATTAACCATATTTTTTGGTATATTTTTAGTTAAATGCTTGAGTCTCGATCCAATACCAGCACATGGTATTACTAGGTCAAATTTTTTCAAGATACTCCGCCATCCACAAATATGGTTTGACCTGTAAAATTTTTAAAACTTGAACAAATAGAGAAAGCTATATTTGCAATATCATCTGGTGTAGTAAGTTTTTTGGAAGGTGTTTTTAGTATATAATTTTGGAAATAGCTTTCTGTAAATTTAGATGTAAAATTTGTTCTCATCAAGCCTGGTGCTATACAATTTATCTGCACTCTATCACCTAAAGCTCTTGACAGAGATTTTGCTAAATTATTTATTCCAGCTTTTGAACACGAATAAGCTAGATTACTTCCAATACCATTTTTAGATGCTATGGAAGATATTAAGATAATATTAGATTTATTATTTAGTTTTGGTATTAAATTATAAATCAATCTATATTGAGCAATTAAATTAATATTTACATATTTATTAAAAAGCTTAGGTGTGAGTTTTTTATAATCGTTTATTGGAATGAAAATGGTATCTGACGCATTAAGAATTATTCCATCTAAATTACTTTTTATTTTGTTTGTAACTTTATCTATTGAACTATTTGAATACAAATTAAGATTATAAAATTTAACATTCGAAAAATTTTTTTTTAAACTTTTAATTTTCAATTTATTAGTGTTGTATGTAGAATATATATTCCAGTTCTGAGCACTAAATTTTTGTAAAACTGAGTATCCAATTCCAGAACTTCCACCTGTTAAGAAAAGGTTTTTCATTTTAAAACTTTATTAATTGAAAGAAGCGTTTTATAAAAAATACTTTCATTATTTTTCTTATCAAACTTTTTTAAACTTTGTAAATCTGATCTATATTCTAAATTTAATTTTTTATTAAAATCGCCAGATCTTATATTTTTAAGAACGTTATCCATTAATTTAAATTCTTTATATTTTTGTTTTTCAAATTTTTTAATACTTTTCATTACACCAAATCTACAGGTTGGAGAGGCTTCATTTTGCCAAATCTGATGCAATCCAACCTTGGCTGCTCTATAAATTTGATCAGCCACTTCACCTGATCCATACAGATCCATTATCATCACTTTTTTATTAAACCCTTTTTTTTTTAAAAAGTTAAAACTTTGTTCAAATGTAAAAATTATCTTTGGAATTACATATTGTTCAAGGAATAAGTCTAGTTCTGTCTCTTCAACATAATTAGTTCTCATATCTTTATCTAAAGCAAATTTTAAATCTTTAGATAATTTTTTTATTATTTTTATATTTTCTGGCTTTCTAAGATATATATCTGAATAAAACGCTGGGATTTTTTTTTTTTGCAGATAAAGATCTCTTTGAGGTGGTCCAGGTAATCTTGGTGCAAGTAAAAACCAATTAAAGTTTTTTGAAATTTTAAGCTCTTTAAAATATAGAGAATATCCATGTGCAACTATAATGCTAGATCCAGTTTTCAAGTGCTTTTCTAATACATCTTTATAAACTGTCTTATGAAGATGATCTGGAAGTAACAGAAAGATTATGTCAGCTTTTTGCGCTACGTATTCAAAAGTGTAAATTTTAAAATTATCTTTTTTCGCTCTTTTTTGATATTTATCCTCTATATTAGCTATCAATACGTTATTTCCGGAATCTCTTAAATTTAAAGCATGTGCCCTTCCTTGACTTCCATAACCAAAAATTCCTATAATTTTTTTCATAATTAAGATCTATCTAATATTCTCCATTTATGTTTTTTTGCTCTTCGCATTAGTTCTTTCTGGATAGCTCTAATATTTTCAAAATATTTACTATCAACTTTTCTAAGTTTATGTGTTGTATTATTTTTTAACATATTAATGTGTCTTTTTTCATCTTTAACCACTAATAGTATTTTCTCATCAATGTCATTAAATTCCATTAAACCTGGGATTATATTTACACCTTCAATTATAATTGAAGTTCCCTCCTTATTGGCTCTATTTATTGCATTTCTAAACATTTTTTTTAAAGGAACTGATTGCAGATATAAGTTTTTAATCGGATTTTTCAAATTTGTTTCAAATGAATGTGAATATAAATGTTTATTTATTTTTTTAGAAATAAATGATTTTGCCATTTCTCTAATAAAACCTGATCCAAGTTTATGAATTATGTTATGTTTTTTCATTAATTCAAAACTTAATGAGGACTTGGTTACACTTGATGCGCCGCCAATTAAAAAAATTTTATTTTTATATTTTTTCATCAGATTTAATTTTTTTTATTAAATCAACTACTCTAGAACAGTAGCCAAACTCATTATCATACCATAATAACAATCTTAAATTATCATTCTTTACTTCAGTCCATCTTTCATCGATTATAGTTGAAAAATAATTTCCTATAAAATCTTTTGAAATGCATTGGTCAGTATTTAGAGTTAAAATTTTAAAATTTTGTTTCTTAATAAAGTTATTTATCTCTAATTTAAATTTTTTAATATTAAATTTATTTATAAATGATAAGTGTATATATGCAGAAGAGACTATTTGGGTTGGAACACGGATAGACATTGAGGAAATTTTCTTTTGCATTCCTGGAATTACAACATTTAAAGCTTTAACACAGGATGTTTTTTTTGAAATTAGGGCTTCGGTAGATGCTCTTCCAAGACTAAAATTATCAATAATTTCTCCTGGATATGCGAAAGATCTTGAAGGTCCATCTACAAGATTTTGATAACCTAACCAAGGGTGAAGAGTAAGGATTGATCCATTCTTTATTTTAAACTTTTGATTTAATAGATTTAGAACTGGACCAATTGCAACAGCATCACATATGGATGTTGAAATTATCTGGTGCTTTTTATTATTATAGTTCTTCTCATTTACTCCAAAAATGATTTGGATGTCTGCCCTATCATATGTATGGGTTATTAACGCCTTAAATTTCGAATTTTTTTTATATTTTAAGATTTTTTCATGATTTTTTTTTACTCCAGAAGAATCTATTATAAAATTAATACTCTTATTAAAATTTTTTTCATAAAGATTTTTATATTTTGAAAAAATTATTTTTTTATTTCCAAATCTTATTCTTCCTCGATCTATTACTTCAAATTTATCTTTTAACGGACCATAAACAGAATCATAATTAATTAAATAGCACAGGCTAGCTGCGGTAAGAAATGGATCATTTATTTGAGTTAGCTCTATTTCTTTATCGTTAATAATTTTTCTAATAAGACACCTCCCAATTCTTCCGGCTCCATTAAGTATAATTTTCATATTATATTTTGTTAATAATTTTATTATTCTCCAGTGATATCACTTTATCACAATACTTTAATATTCGATCATTATGAGTAATTAATAATACCGTTTTTGTTTTTTTCAAAACTAACAAATTATCAAGTATTTCTTTTTCTGTTTCTACATCTAGTGAGCTAGTAGCTTCATCAAAAATAATAATTTCAGGATCATCATATAAAGATCTTGCAATAGCAATTCTTTGCGCCTGTCCTCCAGAAATTTGAGATCCTTTTTCCCCAACCATGCTATTTACATCTAAACCATTATTTTCAAGATCATAAATTAAACTTGATAGCTCTATCGCTTTATTTACTTTATTTAAATCTATATCTACTTCTTTCACTCCTAGAGCTACATTCTTTTTAATTGAGTCATTTATTAAAAAATTTGATTGTGGAACATAACCAATTTTAAGCTTAGATACGTTTTGATCAATTGTTTTACCATCAACGAAAATTTCACCCGAATCTTGTTGGATTAAACCTAGCAATATATCTACTATAGTGCTTTTACCACTTCCACTTCTTCCAATAAGAGCTGTAATTGAATTTTTTTTAATGCTCAGATTAATATTTTTTAAAACGTTATTCCCCCTATTATTCGATTTATAATTAAAACTTATATTCTTTAACTCAATTTTTTCGTTAAAGCTTAAATAATTTTGCTTCGCTGTTTCCTTAATGTCAAATTTTATATAATCTGTATTTTTAGAATATTCTGAAATTAATGACTCAAGATAAACTTTGTTAAACCTCATTTGTTGAGCTGAACTTATGATTCTATTTAAAGATGGAAGAATTTTAAAACCTGCTACTATGTAAATTCCAAATAATGGAACAAGTTTAGCTAAGTCCTTTCCGCTAAAGATCAAAAAAATCATAACTAAGCAAAATGCAATCACACCAAATACTTCTAAAAACAATCTAGGTAATATTTTTACTCCTTCCAGAAATGACATACTTTTATTTACAGTTAAGTTTATATCTTTATATAAATTGAAAAAAAATTTTTGTTTTCTATAAAACAATATTTCCTTGATGCCTTCAAAAATGCTTTTTGCATACTTTATTTTAAGTGTTTCATTTTTTTGTCTTATTGTTCCATGCTCTTTAAGTTTTTTGCTAAATTTTTTGTAAATTAAGAAAGATATAATAAAAAAGAAAAAAGCAATAAAAAGCCCATTTATCTCATAGAAAGCTAAAAGTAGAATAATTCCTAAAAAAATAAATAATTCAGTAAAAAAGAAAAAAGAGGGAATAATAAAACCAGTTATGACAACGAAAGAATCAACATTTATTACTCTAATAAGTTTTGAAGAGTCATTGGCTTTATGAAACAAATAATTATTAAAAATATATTTTTTCAACAAACTTGTTGCAACATTGTTTTGTAAATACATCGAATATTTGATTTGATCCCAGCTTAAGAACCCAATAATGATATTTTTCAAAATAAAAAGAATTACCAATAAAATTAAAAGTAATATTAAAACTTCATTATAACTTAATTGATTAACAAATTTTATATCATAACTATTTATTTTTGAAATAAATTGTGGATCAATAATCAAACTTAGGAAAGGGAATAGTATACCAAGGCTCAGCATTTCTAAAAAAGTAATAAATAAGTTATAAAATATAAAACTGTAGTACTTATTTTTTTTTTCCTTAGCAAATATTGTCAAAAATTTATTTAATGAATAAAAAATATCACCCATATTTAAAGTTTTTTATCTATATCAATAAGGTTTTGATAAAATGATTTTTTTTTTCCATTATCAATATATATATTTTTAAATATATTTTTAGTTTTTTGGAAATTTTTCAGCTTATCTAATTGCTCTAAACCTTTAAAGTTATTAAAGATATCTATTTTTATTTCATGTACTCTGCTTTTAACAACCTTTTTAGCATATTTGCTCAAACAATCTCTTCCCAAATTAAAATATAAAATTGGTACGTTTGTAGAAGCTAATTCACCAAATGTTGATGATGAAATAAAATCGATAATAATTAAATCATAGTTTTTACAAATTTCAATAAGCTTTAAGTCTGTTTTGACGATATTAAATTCATTATTTACTTTATAATTAAATTTTTTATATGGAAACTTTGCATCTATTTTACCAAATTTTTTAAACAAATAATTTTGCCAGTTTTCATAATCTTTTTTATATAAATAGTCTCCATTCAAAGATGAATTAACGGTTCTATTCGGTACATAAAGAATTTTTTGAGTTTTTATTTTATTAAAATCTATTTTTTTTATGGTATTAGATGAAAATTTAGAATTTTTGTTTTCTAATAATAGTATTTTATAATTTTCATTGTTAATTCCTTTATAATTATAGTCGTTGTATATTTTTTTTTTTGACCCTGGTGTTAAGTAATAATCGCATAAATAAAACTCATCATATTTTAAAGCAGAATATGATACAAAACCAAACGTAGGTATATGATTAACTATAAGTAATTTTGCATTTAATCTTATTTTTTTAATAGCAATTAACCTATTTTGAAAATTTCCCAAAGTTCCTGTTATAATTAAATTTTTTTCTTCTTCTTTGTATTTTGTTTCTTTTTTTGTTTTAATTTTTTTTACAAAATTTTTAATGTCTTTTAATATTTTTAAACTTAAATTTTGTTGAATTAAAATTCTTTTAATTTCATTTAAAAAAATACGTTCCGTTTCTTTATTAATTATTAATTTATTTTCATTAGTATCGTCTAGAATTATTTTATATTTTTTTGTAAAACAAAAAAATAAAAGTAAAAACTTGTTTTTAAAACTTAGTGAAATACTTTTTCCTATAAATAATTTTTTTTTATAATTAAATAGATAAGAAAAAATTGAGTAGATTTTTAGTAAATTTGAAACAATAAAACTGTTTTTTTTTAATGTAAAAATAGGAATATTTTTTCTTTTCCCAAAGCTAATTGATGGATGACTGTCGTCTATATTTGATAGGGATTTTAAATTAGATTGACATCTTTTTGATACCAGAAAATACATTAATTCATGGAATAAAACCCCAACAATATTATCATCTTTCTTTTTCTTTATTTTTTCAATTTTTTTATAAATTTTTAACAGTTCACTTAATATAATCTCAGCATCTCTGAAATTTTTAGATACATAATTGTTTTTCTTCATTATATCAGAGTGCAGAGACAAATGTTTGTTTAAGAATAATATTCGATAATTTAATTACAATGTTGAAATATTTAAAGACATATGCTTATTTTAATGCAATAAAAAGTCAACTTTAATAATTTAGTAAATTATATGGCAAAGAAAATTATATACGATTCATTCATTGTACTTTTTATATTATTTCTAATATTTATAAGCTTTGAAATTTTTTGTTATTTTAAAATAACCAAAAAAGAAAAAAATGTTCAGCTAAAGACAGAATATATTCCATTACTCACTCACTCAAAAATAAGTAAAGAGGAACTGACTGATCACTTTAATAATATTGTAAACCTAAAAATTAAAAATAATGGAGCTAGAGAATATCATCCAAATCTAATTTATCTCTACAAACCAAAATTAAAAAGTGAAACTTTTTATACAAATTCTTTTGGATTACTTGACGAAGAGCCAAACATATCAAAAAAGCAGATTTTATTGCTTGGTTCATCTGTTGTAGGTGGCGGACTAAGACAAAACTACAAAGAAAACATAGATGGGTTCCTAGAACAGTATATTGATGGGTCAGTTGGAAAAAATAAGTATGAAGTATTAAATGCTGGTATTGGTGGATATATATCTACTCAAGAATTTACCTTAATGCATTTATTATCAGATCAAATAAACTTTGAAAAAATTATTTATCTTAGTGGTGCCAATGATATTGATGCAAGGTATAGAGTTAAAAATTTTAATGATCTTAGATCATATGATGTAATACATTCAAGACAGATTAAATCACAAATTGAAGATAATCTTGCACTAAGAAAAAACCCTATTACTTCCATTTATACATATTTAAGAAATTATTTTATACCATCTCTCTATTCATATAAATTTATGGCTGATTTTATCCATGAAAAAAGGATAAATTCTAAAAATAAATTAGATATAACAATTTTAGATGATGAAGATTATAATTTTATAAATGGTATAGTTAAAAATTATCTTTTAAATGTAGAAAAAATGATTTTTTTATCCAAACAAAAAAATATTGAGTTATATGTAGGTATTCAACCTTCACTTTTTTTTAAAAAAATAAAGACTGATGATGAAGAAAAAAATTTTAATATATTAATAAATAAATATGGTTATAGTTATTTCTTATATTACAAATCCGCCTACCCAAAGATGCTAGATGGATTAAAATTGTTAGAAAAAAAATATCCCAATGATATAAAAATATTAAATACCAACAATACTTTTGATAATGAAAAAATAGACATTTTCAGAGATAATGTTCATTTTTTGGATTATGCAAATAAAATTGTAGCAGAAAAAATTTTTAAAAGTCTAAATTTTAAAAATGAAAACTAATAGTTTATGAATGATATAAAAATAGGATCAAATAGAAGTTTTGGAATTGTTTTTTTCATTGTTTTTATTATTATCGGTATTTACCCACTTTTAAATAATGAAGAAATAAGAGTCTGGTCAATAGTTATATCGCTTATTTTTTTAATCCTGGGGTTAATCAACTCAAGATTCTTATCACCATTAAATAAAATTTGGTTTAAATTTGGAATTTTTTTAGGAAAAATAGTATCACCATTAATAATGGGAATTATTTTTTTTGCTGTTGTAACTCCTATAGCTATTTTTATGAAAATGATTAAAAAAGACATATTAAACTTAAAATTTAATCATAATAAAACATATTGGATTAATAGAGGTAATGATAAAAGTAGCATGAAAAACCAATTTTAATATGAGTTTTATAAAAGAATTTTGGGAATTTTTGAAAATAAGAAAGAAATATTGGCTTTTGCCAATAATTATTGTTTTGGTTTTATTTGGTGGATTAATTATTTTAAGCCAAGGTTCAGCTGTGGCTCCTTTTATTTACACAATTTTTTAAAGTGTCATCCATTTTAGGAATTTCTGCTTTTTATCATGACAGTGCCGCCTGTATATTGATAAATGGTGAAATTGTTGCCGCAGCGCAGGAAGAACGTTTTACAAGAAAAAAACATGACCCTGGATACCCTAAGAATGCAATAGATTTTGTTTTAAATTACGCTAATTTAAAATTAAGTCAGGTGGATAAAATAGTTTTTTTTGAAAAACCCTTTTTAAAATTTGAGAGATTGTTAGAGACCTATGTTGCATTTGCACCTAGAGGATTTACCTCATTTAGTAAAGCAATGCCTATATGGATAAAGGAAAAACTTTTTCAAAAAAATTTATTATTCAATAAATTAA
>MDTG01183849.1_pt1 | contig 20966 bp, 20 predicted proteins | sample 811421 | NCBI WGS metagenome assembly MDTG01 (sample SAMN05326645, study PRJNA326480) | marine metagenome | isolation source: seawater | place: Pacific Ocean: South East | collected 2011
GCAATATATCAATATCAGGTGACCCAATAACGTGAATATTTTTTTTATTTTCTCCCATTTGAATTAATCTTCTTTTAGCAACGTTGTTAGCTACAAAATGTAGATGAGAAAGTTTTGAAATTGAATGTCTTAATAACTCATCTACTGTGCCAGAGATTTCGCCACCTTCTAAATGAGCAACTTTGATATTATTTAAACAACCAACTATTGAACAAGCAAGTGGCTCTATTCTATCTCCGTGTAATATAATCATATCCAGCTTTATTTTTTTTATAAATTTTTTAAAACCACGAATAGTGTTAGAAAGAATAATATCCATTTGAGAACTATTTTTTTGATTATTAAAAAAATAAAGATTTTTTATCTTATCTTTCTGCAAATGATTATAAGTTGAACCATATTTTTTGAGATTATGCATCCCTGTAACAAATACATAGGTATCAAATTTAATATTTTGTTGTAGATTTATAATTATGTTTTTTAGCTTTCCATAATCTGCACGTGAACCAGTTACAAAAACTATCTTTTTTTTATTCTGCAATATCAATCCATTTCAAGTGATAATCATTAGGTATGTCTTTATTAACTCGTTTACCAATTAATTTGTTAAAATCAATTGCTTTAATTTCTCCTGTGCCTGGTCTTTTAACCCAAATATTGCTTTTGTTTAAAGTTTCACCTTTTTTAATATTTTGAATAGTAACTACTGTTGCAAATGCAAAATTCATTGTTACTTCCTCTTCTTTTACAGGTTCTTTGTTTCCACCTCTTTGTTCAAAAATTATATTAGCTCCTTTAATTAGCTCTTTAGCTTCATTTCCATCCATAGAACAAACTATATCCGGACCAATTCTTTTTTTACTATCTGTGAAATGTCTTTCCAAAATACTACCACCCAATGCAACTGCTCCAAAACATGCATGGTTAGTTAGAGAATGATCAGATAAGCCAATTACTGCTTTTGGAAAATTTTTTTTAATTTCATTTATTGCACCTAATCTAATCAAATTATTTGGTGTGGGATAAATATTTGTTGTATGCAGCAAAGCATAAGGTATTTTATTTTCTTCAATTATTTCAACTGCAGATTTAATTGTATTTATATCATTCATTCCTGTGCTTAAAATTATTGGTTTATTGAATTGAGCCACATGTTCAATGAGTGGATAATTATTACATTCTCCGGAACCTATTTTATAAGCTGGTACATTCATTTTTTCCAACCTGTCTGCTGCTTTTCGAGAAAATGGAGTACTAATAAAAATGACATTTTCGCTTTCGATATAATCTTTTAATTCTTTTTCCTCTTTTTCAGACAAAGAACATTCATTCATTATTTCATAAATTGATTTTTTGGAATTTCCAGGGATAACTTTTTTTGCCTCATTAGACATTTCATCAGATACTATATGTGTTTGATGTTTAATTATCTCAATTCCTGATTTAATAGCTTCTTTAGCAATTGACATTGCTTCTTTTAGAGAACCCCCATGATTAATTCCCATTTCTGCGATTACTAATGGAGGGTGTTTAATCCCTATATTTCTATTTTTAATTTTAAAAACATTTTCCATTTAACTAAGTTTATAAATTATAATTATTAGGATTTACAATTAATATTAATTTGAATATTAATATATACTGAATAAATTAGTTATATTACATTAAATTAATGAAACATTATTTTAGGATAATTAAGTACAAGTTATTTGGAAACTTTCTAGGTGTAAAAATAAATATTTCTTACATAATGTTTATATTTTTTACATTTCTCTTAAATAAAATTAGAAAAAAAAATATAAAAATAAGAAATGAAGGTATTGATACACAAATTAATCAATTGAAAAACACAGGTTTTTTAAAAATACCTTCAGTAGTAAATACTAATGAAGCTAAAAATATATCAAATTTAGCAACCAATCTTATTAAAAACTCCACAGATTTCAAAAAGGCTTATAACAATAATAATTTAAGTCAAAATATTTTAAATCCATGTGAAAATTTAAAAATAGATATCAATAAAATTTTACTCAATGAAAAAGTTAAAAATATACTCGATAATTATTTTATTTGTGATTATCGAATAAAATGGATTGATTTTTATAGATCACAGCCAAGCAACGAAAAAGCAGGGTCTTGGTTGTGGCATATAGATAACTATCCTATAGGCATAATTAAAGGAATGATACTTTTTACAGACCAAAACGCTCAAACTGGCGCAATGACTTATCTAAGTAAAAAAGCAACCTATGAAATTATAAAAAAAAAATACTACGGAATATCAAGTGAAAAAAGAGAAAAAAATTTAAATTCAATTATTGATAAAGATTTAAGTGAGGATTTAACTTTATTTGATGGTAAGGCCGGAGATTTATTTTTGTTTTCGGGCAATCAAATGCATTGTGCAAATGCACCACTTAGTGCTCATAGAGATGTATCAACTTTCATGATTATACCTACACTAAAAAAGAAAAGTTACAAGATTGATTATCAAGATATACAAACTAATTATAATTTCGCAAAAAATCCATGGACAGAAATTTTAAAATGAAAATATTCAAAAAATGCCAAACAAAATTATTGTAATTGATTATGGTATGGGTAACACCAAATCAGTCTGTAGAGCTATTGAAAAAATGGGTGGTAAAGCGTTAATATCTAATAATAATAAAACAATATCTCAATCAAAAAAATTAATTTTGCCAGGAGTTGGTTCATTTGCTTCAGGTATGAGTGAAATAAAAAAAAAACAATTAGATAAATCAATTAAATTAGCTTTGAGTAATGGAGCTTATTTATTTGGGATATGTTTAGGAATGCAATTATTATTTAATAACAGTGAAGAAAACGGAATAACAGAGGGATTAAATTTAGTTGAAGGAGAAGTTAAAAAAATACCAATTTATAACGATAATCAATTAACGAGAAAGATACCACATATTGGTTGGAATAAAATTTTTAGTGAAAGTAGTAGTTGGAATGATACTTTTTTAAAAAATATAAAATCAGAAAGTTTTTTTTATTTTATTCATTCATTTATGGCGATGGCTAAAAATCGAAGTGATGTGATTGCTTATTGTAATTATCTTGGAATTAACATACCATCAGTTATTTGTAGAAATAAAGTATTTGGCACCCAGTTTCATCCTGAAAATAGTGGACCTGAAGGACTTAAAATTTATAAAAACTTTATATTAAAATAAAAAAAATTTTAATTAATAATCTAACTTTTTTATTATAAATATTTAATTGCACAGTTAGTCATATAAATATTAATATTATGTTATATACCTTTAGAAAAATAATAAATCTTTGTGAAAATTAAAAATAATAAGATATTTTTTATAGCAGAAGCTGGAGTCAATCATAATGGCAGCATGAAAAATGTTATTAAAATGATTGATATAGCATCAAAATCTGGAGCAGATGCTATAAAGTTTCAAACTTTTAAAGCTTCAAATCTTGCAACTGAAAATGCCAAAAAGGCAAATTATCAATTAAAAACTACCAACAACAAAGAAAGTCACTTCAATATGCTTAAAAGACTTGAGCTATCAGAAAAAGATCATTTTAAAATTAAAAATTATTGTAAAAGAAAAAGGATAATATTTTTATCTACCGCATTTGATTTTGATAGTTTAAATTTTTTAAATAAAAAAATTAAACTTGATACTTTTAAGATACCTTCTGGCGAATTAAATAATTTACCTTTATTGATTGAATTTGGCAGAACTAAAAAAAAAATAATTCTATCAACTGGGATGGGTACATTAAAAGAGATTGATAAAGCTATTTCTTACTTAGCATTAGGAAATATTTTAGGTAGAAGAAGTTTTGATAAAAATGTTTTAAAAAAGGAATTAAAAAAATTAACTACAAAAAAAAAGTTAAAAATTTTAAAAAATAAAGTTTCAATTTTACATTGTACTACAAATTATCCTGCTAAAAATTATGAATTAAATTTAAATGCAATTAAAACTATTTTCAAAAAATTTAATCTTCCAGTTGGATATTCTGACCATTCAATGGGCCTTCAAGCTTCCCTGACAGCATGCGCTTTAGGATCAAAAATAATAGAAAAACATTTTACAATTAGTAGAAAATTGAAAGGACCTGATCATAAAGCTTCATTAGAACCTGGTGAATTAAAATCACTTATTAAAGAAATTAATAACATTAAGATTTCATTAGGAAATGGTGTGAAGAAACCTTTTAATTCTGAAATTAACAATATTAAAACAGTGAGAAAAAGTCTAGTTGCAATAGCTGACATAAAAAAAAATGAAATTTTTTCAAAACAAAATATAGGATTAAAGAGACCTGGCACTGGATTAAGTCCGTCAAAGTATTGGCAATATATAGGCAGAAAAGCAAAAAAAAATTTTAAAAAAGATAATTTGATTAAATGAAAATAGGTCTTTTTGTAGATGGTATTTGGGGTCTACAAACTTTAAATTTACTATTGAAAAAAAATTATAAAATTTCTTTTATTGTGTTGAGATATTTAAAAAGAAATAACGAATTTGAAATAAGAAAAATAGCAACAAAAAATAGTATAAAAATATATATATTTAAAAATATCAATAATATTTCTTCACTGAAAAAAATCAAAAAGCATGATTTTAATCTTTTTATTTCGGTTTCTTATAACCAAATTTTAAAAAAACATATATATAACTTACCTTATTTTAAAAGCATAAATTGCCACGCAAGTTTACTTCCAAAATATAGAGGTAGAAATGTAATTAATTGGGCTTTAATAAATGGTGAAAAAAATTTTGGAATAACAATTCATTATATAAATGAAGGTATTGATACTGGAGACATAATATATCAGAAAAAAATAAAAATTAATAATAACGACGATTATAAATCTTTATTAAAAAAAGCTAATTTGCAATGTTCAGAATGTGTTATTGAGTCACTTAATCGCTTAAGAAAACCTCGATTTAAAGCAATTAAACAGTCAACTTTTGGAAGGGGTTTTTATTGTAGGGGGCGTGGCAAAGGTGATGAAATTATAGACTGGAATTCTAGTTCAATTGAAATTCATAATTTTATAAGAGCTTTATCTATACCAAGTCTATATGCTAGATCGAAATATAAAAATGTTAATATACGATTTATCAAATCAAGGCTTATTAAATATAGAAAAAATGTTAAATTCGTTAATGGTCAAATTTTATCTGTTAAAAAATTTTTGATAATTAAAACTAAGGATGGAGCAATTAAAATAACAAAATATAATGCTTTTAGAAAATTAAAAGTCGAAAATATATTAGTTTAAAGATATGAAAAATTATATTTCAATGTATGGACATGAAAAAGTTGCAAAAGGTATCAAGCTACTTCATTTAAATCAAAATGGCATAGTAATAATAGTAAATAAAAATAATAAAGTTTTGGGAACGTTAACTGATGGAGATATAAGACGAAAACTAATTTTAAAAAAAAATTTAATCAACTTTTCTGTTTCAAAAATTATGAATAAAAATCCGATATTAGGAAAAGAAAATCTTACAAATAATCAAAGAATGAATCTTATGGTTAAAAATAATATTTATCAATTACCAATAGTAGATAATGAAAAAAAATTAATTGAAATTGATACAATTAAAAATATTTTAAAATCTAAAAAAAATCTTAATCTGCCAGTATTAATTATGGCTGGTGGTTATGGCAAAAGACTCGAAGAACTAACAAAAAAAACCCCAAAACCTCTTCTTAAAGTTAATGACAAAACAGTTATAGAGTTATTAATAAATAATTTAATCTCATATGGTTTTAAAAAATTTTTTATCTCAATCCATTATAAAGCTGATAAAATTGTTAAATTTTTGGGTGATGGAAAAAAAAAAGATATTATAATTGACTATTTATATGAGGACATACCCTTAGGAACAGCAGGTGCAATAAAAAATCTTCCAAATAACATAAAAAGTGACTTTTTAATGATTAATTCAGATATTGTTACAAATTTAAATTTTTTAAAATTAATTCAACACCATAAAAAGTCATGTTGCTGTGCAACTATATGTGTTAGAAAATATACTTATGAATTTCCTTATGGAAAAATTATAAAAGATTCTATAGGCAATCTTAAAAAAATAGTTGAAAAACCTAAAATTCAATTTTCTATAAATTCAGGTGTTTATATCTTTAATAGAAAAATAATAAGCAAGTATGTCCAAAAAGGTTATTTTGACTGTCATAAATTATTGGAAAACATTAAAAAAAATAAAAAAAAGATTAATGTATATAATTTTAAGGAATCATGGATGGATATAGGATCTAAAAACGACCTATATTTAGTAAGAAAAAAAAATCTACTTCAATGATAAAAAAAAATTTTTTAGCCATAATACCCGCAAGATCTGGAAGTATTAGATTGAAAAATAAAAATTTACTTAAATTTTGTAATAAACCATTGATTTCATATTCTATTTTGGAAGCATTAAAGGTAAATCAAATAGATGAAGTAATTGTTTCTACAAATTCCAAACAAATTGCTAGAATATCATCAAGATTTGGCGCAAGTGTTCCTTTTATTAGACCAGATTATTTATCAAATTCAAACACACCTTCTTATAAAGTTGTCACACATGCAATTAATCATTTTAAAAGAAATAATATTTTTTTTAAAAATATAATCTTATTGCAACCAACAAGTCCTTTAAGAAAGGCAAAACATATCAGAGAGGCCTTGAAATTATTTAAAAATAAAAGAGCAAATGGTGTAATCAGTGTTACAGAAAATGATCATCCTTTAGAATGGATTAATCATATTGGGTGCTCTTTATCTTTAAATAAATTTATAAAAAAAATATATATAAATCAAAATAGTGATCAACTAAAAAAATGTTATAAGCTAAATGGAGCTATTTATATTTCAAATAGTAATCAATTAGAAAAACAAAAAAATTTTTTTTTAAAAAAAAAACTATATGCATATAAAATGGAAAAAAAATATTCAGTTGATATTGATACAAAACTAGATTTTGAATATGCAGAATTCTTAAAATTGAAATCAAAAAAAAAATAAATTATGTTAATTAACCTCCATCAATTAAAAACTGGTGGGAAAACATTAGAAGGAATTTTGTATAGAAATTTTAAAAAAGAACTTTTTTATTTAACAAAATCTCAAAAAAATACTGAAAAAATTTATATAGGAGAAATGTTCAATATATTAAAAGATCAAAATTACAAAAAAAGAATTGAAAAAAAAAATGTAATAACTGGACATATGTTATTTGGTTTACATAAAGTAATAAAAAATATTGATACTAAGTACTATACTGTTTTGAGAGATCCTTATCAAAGAGCTAAATCTTATTTCTATTATATGATGCAAAGTGAAGAATTTGAAATTACAAAAATTTTAATTAAGAAAAAGATTGATTTTGAGAAATTTTGTAATTTTTGTTGTTTTAGTAAAAAAAAATTAAAAACATATGGTTTCTCTAATAGAGCGATAGAAGAAATTGATATAGTTCTTAATAATGGTCAAACAAGAGTTATTTCTGGAAATCTAAAAATATCGAAAAAGAAATCTTATATATTAGCAAAACAAAATATAAAAAAACACTTTATTGCAGTTGGTGTAATTGAGTTGTATGAAAAATCTATTGCTATCCTAGCTTCAAAAATTAAATTAAAAATTCCTATATATATCAATAAAGTAAATACATCAAATTCATACAACTTGAATATATTAAATGAAAAAAAAATTAAACAAAAATTTAATCGACATAATTCTTATGATTTAAAATTACACAAATATTATTCATTAAAAATAGAAAAAGAGATCAATAAAAGACCATTGTATTATTATTTCATTTTACAAATAAATAAAATCAATAGTTATTTACAATTCCTCTTAAGACCATTAATAAAAAAAATAGTTTTTAAATAAATATTTTAAAATTAGGTAATATATTTAAAGATTAAATGTTATAAGATTAAGTATTTAATGAAAAATACTCTAATAAATAATTATCAAGAATACTTTTATAAATCAGTCAATATTTTGTATGAAAAAAAAATTATTAAACCAATATATTGGTTAACGAGTAAGAATATTGAAAAAAGAGTAAATACAAATTTCCCAGAGGCCTATACTCATGATTATCTAGATTGTGCAAAAGGTAAATTACTAAAAAATATTAAAGAAGATTTAAGTTTAAAAATCGATACAGAATTTTTAAATAAATTTCAAAAACATGAATTTATAGTAATGAATTTACTAGAGAGAAATAATGCTCACTCTAACTCTTTAAATTATCTTGAGCGAAAAGATTTTTTTTATAAATTGTTAAGATATTGGTATTCAGTTATAAAATCTTTAAATATAGAATTGGTTATATTTGAAGAAGAGCCACATCAAGCTTCTGACTATGTTCTTTATATAATAGCGAAATATTTAGACATAAAAACTCATATTACAATAAGAACATTTCCTGAATTAGGATTTTTGGTAACCGATGATATTGAGATTCTAGACAAAGCTTTAAATAAATTAAATAATACAAAAAAAGATCATGAATTAAAAATATCTAAAATACTATTAAATATGATTAATAATATTAATGGTGATTTTGATAAAGCTATTAAAATTAGATTGTACGATCAGGAAGAACTTCATAACAAAAAATCTAATATATATTCATTAAAAATTTTAAAAAAGATACCTTCATATTTAATCCAGTTGTTTAAATTTAGAAGTGATCAAAAAGTTGTGAATTCTAATTTCGAGAATTCAAATCTTTCATATCTTGGTTATTTGATTTCTAAAATATATTTAATCAATAAAAAAAGAAAAAGAAGAATTTACTATGAAAGTATTGCTCAAAAACAAATTAATATTAAAGAGAATTTCATATTGTTCGGTTTACAATATCAACCTGAAAAATCAACTTGTCCTAATGGAGGATATTTTGTAGATCAAATTTTGGCAATTAAACTTTTATCTCAACTTGTACCTAATAATTATAAAATTTATGTAAAAGAGCATCCAAGTCAGTTTGTAAGTTCATATGCCAGATATGGAGATAGAATGAGAGACCTAAATTTTTATGAGAAAATTTTAAATATTGAAAAAGTATCTATTATTTCATCTAAAGAAGATACATTTAAACTTATAGATAATTGTAAGTTTGTAGCTTCAGTTGGAGGCTCTATATGTATAGAGAGTGCTATTAGGGGAAAACCTGCACTACAGTTTGGTAGATCTTGGTATGATTCATGTGAATATATATTTCAAATTAAAAATAAAGAAGATTTAATTAAAATTTTTTCTAGAGAAGAAAAAATTAATGTTGATACTGAAAAAGTAACATCCTTCTTAAAAAAAATTGATCTTCTTGCATACAAAGGCGCTATAGGTGGGCATATACATCTTAAGAATTTGAATATTTCAATTAATCAAAATGCTAAGATACACTCTGATGCTTTAGAAGCTCACCTTAATGATTAGAGAAAATATATTTATAAACTTAATTCACTTTTTATATAAAAAAATCATTTTTCAAATTCTGAATCACAAAAAGTTTGAAATAAAAAAAACTAATAAAAATATTATAATAATTGGGGCTGGATTAACCATTAATGAGCTTACTAAAAAAAATCTTAATTACTTTGAGAAACACTTTGATATAGCCACTTTAAGTTACGGTGCTCTTGTTCCTAAAAAAATTGATTTTTTTTTTTATGAACCACCTGATCCAAATAGATATAATGAATTATTCTATAATAATTATATTACAAATGTTTTGCCTGAGCTTAAAAAAATTATGAAAAAATCTTCAACTAAAAATATAATTATAAAAAATATATTTGATAAAAACTTTCCATTAAATATGAATTCAAAAAAAATTTATAAAATTTTTAATTGGGGTATAAGAGCAAAGAGCTTAAAAAGAATTTTTAAAATATATAAAATTTTAGATTATTTTAAATTTACGAAAAAAAATATTATTCAAAAAAGGGGAAGTATAGTTGGATTAATAATTTGGGCTTTAGAAAATGGTTATGAAAAAGTAATTTTAGCAGGAATAGATTTAAATAGTTATACGTACTTTTTTGAGAAAAATAAAAATTTTGAGAAAAAAAAATTTTTATCACTAGAAAAAAATACAAAACCAAATATTTCATTAAATAATCTTCATCCAACTGCAGTAATTCGAGGAAATTTAAATATTTTAGATATATTTAATGAATTGAATAAAAAATATAAATCAAGAATTTATCTTACAAGTAAAAATTCAAAATTATCAAAAATATTCCCAGTTTTTAAGTATGACGCTTAAAATAAATCAAATTTCAAAACTATTATCTCATTTAGCTATTATATTTTTTTTACTTAGAGCAACTTTTTTTAATGAAATTATATTTACATTGATTGGAATTTTGTTTGGTCTTAGTGCTTTCATTTTACAAGCAAGAATATTTCATATTAATAAAAATGTTTTCATTTTCATAATTTTATCATTATTTATTTCGATTATAACATTTTATAACAATGCTTTTTCAAGGGGTTTAATCTTTTTCCCTATGATTATTTCAGGAATAGGTATTGCTTGGAGCTTTTATAAAAATGGTTTAAATCATAAATTTGTATTAGTGATATTTTACTTTCTAGTATTTTATTATCTTATAAAAATTTTACTTTTTGGTTATTATCCTGGTGAAATTTTTTCTAATAGCAGAAACCATATATCAGCTATGTTCATCAATTTATTTTCTCTTATTGTAATTTCATCTAATATAAATAGGCTAAATATAAATTTTATTCATTGTTTAACGTTGTTAATTTGTTGTATTTTAGCAGTAGGAATTTCAGGTATATTGGTTTCTACATTTATATTTATAACTTTTCTTCAATACAAATATTTTTTTAAAATTGTTACTAAATATATTTCATTAACTGTAATTTTAAACCTATTGTTTGTTTTAATAATAGTTATTTTGTGGCCATTTATTCAATCATTTGTTCAATTAAATTTTGAAGCAGATACTGATATTGCTATAAAATACGCCAAACCTTTAATCGATATCTTTAGAGAAAGTTCAAGAATTTTAATTATTAATGATTATATAAATTTGTCAGATTTAAAGAGCTTTGTTTTTGGGAATAAACTTGACCTAGAAATTAATAATTTAAAAAATTTTCATAATTCATTTATAGTACTGCATGTTAGAGCTGGTATTTTTTTCTTTGGATTAATTATTTTTTTAATTTATGCAATTATTAAAAATTTGCGCAAAGATTTCATGCTAGGTGTTTGTTTATTGGCAATAACATTAAGAAGTTTCACTGACACTACTCTTTTTTCTGGTTATCATTATGAATATATATTTATTTATTTATTACTATTTTCTTATAAACAAAATTTAGAAACAGCAGATGAAAGAACATAAAATTGTATACTTTATTACAGGACTTAGTTTGGGTGGTGCAGAAAAATTTTTATCAAATTATTTAGTTAATTATTCTGACCCTAAAAAAACAATTATTGTTTCTTTAACAAAAAAAGGGAAAATTTCTAAAATATTAAAAAAAAAAAAGTTTAAAGTTTATTATTTAAATTTTAACATATTTTTTTTTTCATCATTTATAAAGATTTTAAAAAAAATTAGAAAATTTAATCCAAATTTTTTTTCAGCTTTCATGTATCATTCCTTTATAATAGCAATTTTTTATTCTATATTTTTTAAGAATTTAAAGGTATTTTTTTTTATAAGAAGTTCTATTAATAAAGTAAGTGATTATAAATTTTTAACACAATTAGTAATTTACTTATGTTTATTTATATCAAACAAAGCTAATAAAATTATATATAATTCTAAAAAATCATTACAACAGCATGTTAAATTAGGATTTGATAAAAAAAGGAGTATTTATTTACCCAATGGCTTTATTATAAAAGACTTTTTAATCAAATATAAAAAAAAAAATAATTTATCTATAAGAAAAAAATATAAAATTTCTTCTGACACAATCATAATTGGTCATGTGACAAGGTATCATGAGATGAAAAATACTGAATTACTAGTAAAAGCCTTTGACAAAATTATTAGTAAGAAAAAAATAATATTGATGATAATAGGTAGAAATCATAAAAAGTCGGAATACTTTAAAATTTTTAAAAATAAGAAAAACAAAAAAATGATATTGATTGATGAAGTCAATGAATTGAATAGATTTATTTCTTGTTTTAATTTTCATGTTAGCGCATCATCTAAAATGGAAGGTTTTTCAAATGTAACATCAGAGTGCATGTTAATGAACGTTCCATGTATTGCGACAGATGTTGGTGATGCAAAACAAATATTATCTAATTTTGGAATTTTAATTAAATCAAATAATTTCGAACAATTATTGAATTCAATCTATATTATGATTAAAAACCTTAGTAAAAATTATAATATTAAAACATATAAACCTAGAAAATATATAATTAAAAATTTTGATATGAAATTATTTAATAAAAGTTTAATAAAGATTTATGATCAAACAAAATAGTTGTAATTTTTATAAACAAATTTCTTTAAGTTTGAATTATCCTTTATCGTTGTTCAGATTTAATATTAGGCAGTATTAAAATTTATATTAAGTGAAAATTTTATTTACTATAATTAAAAATGTAATAATTACGAAATCATATGTTACAATTTTTTCTAAAATTTTTCATAGAATTTTTGACAAACAAGGTAGCTTAGATAAAGAAAGAAATTTGAAGTGGATTGAAAAAAATATATCTAGTTGCGAAAATTTTTTAAAAGAAATTAATATTAATCAATACCATTTATCTGATAGCGCTTATAAATCTTTTTTAAAAAAAAAATCTTTAAATTTTTCTGAGGAGCAAAAAAAAAGGATTGGTGGTGGAGGGATGTATGTATTGTTAAACTTTCTGGTTTCTTATTTTAAGCCCAAAAATATAGTAGAAACAGGGGTAGCTGCAGGTGTTAGTTCTCATGCGATTCTAAAAGCAATAGAAGATAATAAAATAGGTCATTTATATAGTAGTGACTTACCTATAATGAGATTAGAAAATCCGGTAAAAATTGTTGGAACTTTAGTTGATGAAAAATTAAGAGTTAATTGGAGTTTATACTTAAAGGGAGATAAAGAAAATTTAAAATTAATTGAGTCTAAAATTAATAAAATAGATTTAATACATTATGATTCAGAAAAAAGATATCATGGTAGAGAATTCGTTTTTAATCAATTAGATAAATTAATTGACAATAATTCAATTATAGTAATGGATGATATACAAGATAATTCATTTTTTTATGATTATTTTGAAAAAAAAAAATTTAAAAATTTTAAAATTTTTCAGTATGAAAGAAAGTTTGTTGGTTTAATATTAAATAATTTAAAATTATAAAAAAATTGATGAAATTTATATCAAATATCAACTCATATAAAAAAAAATATAAAACTGGATATGGCTTGCAAGTACCTGATGGACACATAATTAGAATTTATAAACAAATAGTTGAATATGAATTAAAAAAAAAAAAAGGAAATTTATTAGATTACGGATGTGGAAATGGTATACATTCTAAATGGATCACAGAAAATGGCAACTGGATTCCGTATGGTTATGATATAAATTTAGAAGCAATTAAATCAGCAAAAAAAAATAATTCAAAATATAAGAAAAACTTTTTTCAATCCAATGAGATATTACCTGATTTAAAAAAAATTTTTAAAGTTAAATTTGACTTTATTATTTGTAATCAAGTCTTGTATTATTTAGAAAATAAAGACTTAAAAAATATAATTAATCAATTTTCATCAATTTTAAAACCTGGTGGTGTTTTTTTTGCGTCCATGATGGACAAAAAAAATTATTATTTCAAATTAAGCAAAGGTCTAAAAAATAGCTCGTTAAGGAAAATTACTTTAAATAATAGATTAAAAGAAACTACATGCATAAATTTTAAAAATAAATCTGAAATGTTAAAAGATTTCAAACTATTTTCAAAACTTCATGCAGGTTATTATGATACTCAAATAAGAGAAGATGAAGGATCAACAAAACATATTTTTTTTGTTGGGATGAAATAAATGATGAATATAAAAAAAAGTACATGGCCAAGTTTTGATCAAGTTGATGCAAATAAAGTAAGCAAACTTTTATTATCTAATAAAGTTAACTATTGGACTGGGGAAGAAGGAAAAAAATTTGAAATAGAATTTGCTAAGTTTGCAAACACAAAATATGCAATTGCTGTATCAAATGGTACTGTAGGCCTTGATTTAGCTCTTAAAGCTCTAGATTTAAAAAAAAATGATGAGGTTATTGTTACACCACGAAGTTTCATTGCTTCAGTATCTTCAGTTATTAATTGCGGAGCTGCACCAGTTTTTGCTGATGTTGATGTTAATAGCGGTAATATTTGTTTAAAGACAATTTCAAAAGTACTTACGAAAAAAACTAGAGCAATTCTTTGTGTGCATATTGCAGGATTTCCTTGTGAAATGGATAAAATAATTAGATTTGCAAAAAAACATAATATAAAGGTTATCGAAGATTGTTCTCAAGCTCATGGCGCAAAAATAAAAAATAAATCAGTGGGCTCTTTTGGCGATATTTCTACTTGGTCTTTTTGCCAAGATAAAATAATTACTACCGGTGGAGAAGGTGGAATGATAACAACTAATTCTTATAAATTATGGAAAAAATGTTGGTCTTTGAAAGATCATGGCAAAAGTTACAATGAAGTATTTTTTGGAAAATCAAAAGGATATAGGTGGTTGCATAATTCTTTTGGAGGAAATTATAGGTTGACAGAATTTCAATCTGCTTTGGGTCGGATCCAATTAAAAAAAATTAAAAATTGGAATAATAAAAGATCTCATAATTCAAAAGTTATACTTAATGAATTAAAAAAATTTAAAGAAATGGTGGTTATTCCAAAAATATCAAAAGATTATACCCATGCATGGTACAGATGTTGTGTATTAATTAAAAAAAATTTTTTAAAAGAAAATTGGTCGAGAGATAAAATTATAGATGAACTCAGATTAAAAGGTGTAGTTGCAAATATTGGTTCTTGTCCAGAAATATATCTCGAAAAAGCATTTAATAATAAATCATACAAACCCAAGAAAAGGCTAAAAAATGCAAAAGTTTTGGGAGAAGAGACTATAGCATTTTTAGTTCATCCAACTATCTCGTCAAATGAACTAAAAAATATAAAAAAAATAATTAATCATGTATTTAAAAGAGCTTATATCCTGAGTAAGGATTAATATTAAGAATTATGAAACCAAATAAATATGGATATCATGATATAAATTCATATATTAATACTAATTATAAATTAAAAGAAATAGAAAAATTTATAATCAGAAAAATTAAAAAAAAAAAAAACCAATCTTATAATTTACTGGATATAGGCTGTGGAAATGGAAATTTTATAAATTTTGCTTCTTCAATTTTTTTTAATTGGGATTTTACAGGTATTGAACAAAGTAAAGAATTATTTAAAGTGTGTGAGAATAGATTGGGTAAAAATAATAACATTAATTTTGTCAATTCAGACATATTTAACTACAAAAGCAAAAAAAAATATGATGTTATAATTTTAAATGGTGTTTTTGGAATATTTAATGAAATTTTAGCAAAAAAATTACTATACAAAACTATTGATTTAGCAAATAAAAATGGTGAAATTTTTATAATTTCACAATTTAATAATTTTGGATTAGATGTTTTTCCAAAGTTTAGATTCAGTAATTCTAAATCTCAAAACCCATTATGGGTAGGTTGGAATATATATTCAAAAAAAACTATTAAAAATTGGTTATCAATAAAAAAAGTTAATTATAAGTTTTATAAATGGAAAATGCCATTTAAAATTAAAAAACATTTAGACCCAATAAAATCTTGGACCATCACTATGAAGGATAATGAATATATTTTAACTAATGGCTTGGGATTAATAATAAATTTAGAAATATTAAAAATTATAAAATAAATATGTGCGGTATAGGAGGTTTGGTAAATTTTGATTTTTCTGAACAGAAATGGGAAGATTGCCTAAATAAATTTTGTGAACAATTAAGTCACCGCGGACCAGATTCAAAAGGTTTTTTTTTTGACCAAGATAATCAAATAGGTCTATATCATACTAGACTTTCAATAATTGATATAAATTCAAGATCAAGTCAACCGTTTTTCTCAAAAAATAAAAAACAAATTATAGTTTTTAATGGGGAAATTTATAATTTTTTAAAAATTAAAAATGATTTAAAAAAAAATAATATAATTTTTAAAACCTCTTCTGATACAGAAGTTTTAATCGAAGCAATAAACTATTATGGAATTGAAAAGGCAATTTCTAAAATTGATGGGATGTTTGCTTTTGCTTACTTAGATATATCAAAAAAAAAATTATATTTAGCAAGAGATAGATTGGGTGAAAAACCATTAGTTTATTATCATAAGGACAATCAATTGATTTTTAGCTCTGAATTTAAATTTTTAGAAGATTTATTTTCAAGAAAGTTGAATACAAAATCTCTGAATAGTTATCTAAAATTTTCAAATATACCATATCCTTTATCTGCTTATAATAATTGCCATAAAGTAAGACCAGGCGAGTTAATTGAAATTGAAATAGGTAAAAAATTAAATCTAAAAAAATGTAAATTTTGGGAGCCATCTACTCATTATTTTAAAGCTAGAAAAAAAAACTCTTCTCAAAATATATTAAAAGAGTCAGAAAAAATTTTAGAAGAAATTATCAATGAACAATTGAATGCCGACGTTAATATAGGGACATTTTTATCTGGGGGATATGATTCTTCTTTAATTACAGTACTTTCATCAAAATATGCTTCAAAAAAAATAAATACTTTTAGCATTGGTTATAATGATGCTTCAGATGAATCAAGATACGCAGAAAGAGTTGCTAAAATAGCTAAAACACAACATCATACGATTATTTTAAAACCAAAGGATATAGAGGATAATATGTGTCTAATTTCAGAAGCCTTTGATGAACCATTTTCAGATATATCACAGATACCCAATGTATTACTTTCAAAATTTGCTAAAAAACATGTCTCTGTTGCATTGACTGGTGATGGTGGAGATGAGGTATTTGGTGGATATTATAGACATAATTATTTAAAAAAAATTTTTTCATTAAATAAAAAGCTTCCAAAATTTGTTAGAGCTATAATAAAGACTGCAATAAAAAAATTATTATTAAATAAAAATGATAATGATCTGGTTAATCGAATTGGAAAAAAAATAGGTATAAACAGTTTACAATCAAAATTAGATAAATTTAATCATCTAATAGATGCTGAAGATAAATTTGAAGTATATTTTTTAACTTTATCAAGAAATTATAGTCAAAAAATAGATCTTAATAGTCTTAGAAAAGAATATTCAATTTATGAAGATATTGATTTTCAAGATTTTATAAGAATGATGGATTATTCTTTTTATCTAAACAACGATATCTTAACTAAAGTTGACAAAACATCTATGTATAATTCACTAGAAATTAGATCACCTTTTTTAGACAGAAAAATAGTTGAATTTTCATTACAAAATTTACAATTTAATAAACCTTACTTTGAAAACAAGTTTATAATTAAGAAAATTTTAAGTAAATACTTAGACCTAAAATTATTTAATAGACCAAAACAAGGATTTTCTTTTCCACTACATAATTGGATTTATAAAGAATTAAAAAATTATTTTTGTGATAATTTAAATAATTTAAAGAAAAAAAATTTACCAAATATAGATAATAAAAATATCAATAACATTTTAGAGTCAATTAATAAAAGAAAATATCTTGATATTCATCAAGCATGGTCTCTTGTTGTTTTAAATAATTGGCTAGAAACAAATGAAAAATAAAAAAAAAATTTTATTTTTTGGAGGACTTTCTAGATCAATCAGAAATTCTCGTTTAGAGATTATAGATCAATTAAGAAAAAACTATGATTTAATTATTTATTTAAGAACAAAAGATGAAATTACAGAAAACATAATTAAACGAAAAAAAATTAATTTCTACAAAAATACTTTCTCTAAAAATAAATTTTCTACAAATTTGATTATTGATTTTATTTTTTTAATAAAAATTGTGATCAGTGATCGACCTCAAATTATTTTTTCATATAATACAATACCAAATATAGTTAATTTATTTTTAAATTTTTTGTTTCCAAAAGTTAAGAGTATATTTTTGATAACTGGTCTTGGTAATTTTTATAGTAATGAAAATAATTTATTCAATTTCAAGTTTTTTCTGTTCAAACTTTTAATTAAAAAAATCATAAACCGATCTACTTTCATTATTTTTCAAAATAAGGAAGATAAATTTTTTTTTAAAAAAATAAATAATAATAAAAATTTTAAAAATTTGTTAGTGAATGGCTCTGGTGTAAATAAACAAAAATATTATACAAAGTACAAAGAAATTAGAAAACCTTATATACTTATGATTTCCAGAATTTTTGAAAAGAAAGGTGTAAATGAGTTTTTAGATGCTTCAAAAAAAATAAAGAAGAAATTTCCTAATTTTAAATTTACTCTGGTAGGTAAAAAAGAGAATGATAAGTTACTTAATAAGAAAATTAAATTTTATCAATCTAAAAGAATTATAAATTATATTGAATTTAGAGAAAATATTAAATTTATTATTAAAAAAGCTTCAGTAGTTGTTTTACCAACTTATTATCGTGAAGGAGTACCAAGAGTTCTAATCGAAGCAATGAGTATGTATAAACCAATTATAACCACTAAAACACCCGGGTGCAAAGATACCTTAATAGATGGAGTTAATGGTTATTTTGTAAAAACAAAATCATCAAAAGATCTTGTTGAAAAAATACTCAAAATTTCCTCCAATAGAGCAAACTGGAAAAAAATGGGTTATGCATCAAGAAAATTAGTTAAAAAGAGATTTGACGCAAATATAATTGCAAATAAAATTGTAAAGTATTTAAATGATAAAATTTAGAAAATTTCTTAGAAAAACGATTTCAAAAGAATTTTTTAACAGTAGTTTAAAAAAAAAAAAGTTTGTAAAAATAAAAAAAATAAAAGTTCCATTCCTATCTTTAGTTGGACCGCCTAGATCTGGAACAACTTTTTTTTATAACTTTATTTTAAAAAATTTTGATTTTGACTATGTCTCCAATATTGAGTATTTATTTTACAAATATCCTTTTTTTTCAATAAAAATTGGAAGATATTTAAAAAAAATTTTTCATATAAATAGAAATTATAATTCAAAATATGGTTTCTCTTCTGGTTTAACTTCACCTTCTGAAAATTCTTTATTTTGGGAAGATTTTGTTGGATTTAGAGATTTTAAATCATCAATTGAAAGTAAAAAACTAAACCTTAATACTTTGCGATATATTTTTAATTACAGATATAAAAATAATAAAAAACCTGTAATAAACAAATGGACTCCTTTGATTTTTTATAAAAAAAATTTAGATAAAATTTTTCAAATTAATAAATACATAGGTATTATCAGAAATCCATATCAGACAGCCAATTCAATTTTATTAGCTAGAAAAAAAATTAATAATTCCAAAAATGAATGGTGGTCTTTTGCACCAACTGGATCTCAAAAATACTCCAATCCATATGATCAGATTTCATTTCAGGTTTGTAGTTATTTATTAAAAATGAAAGCTTTAGAAAAAAATGGAGAAATAGAAATTTTTTCATATGAAGAAATCATTAGAAATCCAAAATTAACATTACAGAGATTAAGACAATATATTGGACATATGAATATTAAAGAAAAAAAACAAGAAAGTATAATTTTAGATAAGAACTTTTTAAAACCAAAAAAAATATCTAATAATTTATTTAATTCACTTAATTATATGATAAAAAAAAATAAACTTAATGAATTTTTAAAAAAATATATTTCCTAAAAAAATTTAATTTATTGCTAATTTTCTGGAAAAATATAATTAAGACATTATTTAGTTTATAAATTATTATATGTATGAAAAATATTTTAAAAGATTGCTAGATATAATTTTAAGTATTTTAATACTATTAATGCTTTCTCCTATTATTGTTTTAACTTTTTTTTTAACATGGATATTTATAGGTTATCCAATTTTTTCTCAGAAAAGACCTGGAAAAAATAATAAATTATTTATTATTTATAAATTCAGATCATTAGAAAATAATTTAGATAAATCCCTGGAGAATAGAAAAAGTAAGTTTGGAAATTTTTTAAGACTTACAAGACTAGATGAAATACCACAGTTAATAAATGTTTTAAAAAATGATATGAGTATAATTGGACCAAGACCATTATTAATGGATTACCTTAAAATTAAAAAATTTAGAAATCATCCTAGAAAAAAAACTAAACCTGGTATTACTGGATTGGCTCAAATAAGTTTATTAGATCAAAATAAGAAAACAAAATGGCGAGAGCAATTCGAATTAGATAAAAAATATGTGAATAATATAACTTTTACTCATGATCTTATAATTTATTTCAAAACATTAAAATTTATTTTAAAAATAACAAAGAAAGATTTTTTGAATGAGCCAAAAATTAATATTAATAAATAAACAAATTATCAAGTATAGTTAAACATTATATGAAAAAAATTAAGATAATATCTGATATTACTTCACAAACATTATTTAAAAATTTTACTAATCAATCTAAGAATATTAAATTTCAGTTTTTGCATAGTAGTTTTGATGAGTTTCTTTTGGATGGTGAAGTAGATGAAAATTTTGACGGATATATTTGTCATTTTTCACCCTATTTTTTAAATTTTATTGAAATTTCTAACAAAATTGAAAAAATTAATCAGATTTTAGATAAATTAAAAAAAATTAATTCTGAAACCTCTTGCCTTGTAATTGTCAATCAAATTCTAAATTATAAATATGCTTTTTCTTTAAACGACGATTTAATTGCAAAGGATGAAA
>MDTG01278195.1_pt1 | contig 20963 bp, 22 predicted proteins | sample 811421 | NCBI WGS metagenome assembly MDTG01 (sample SAMN05326645, study PRJNA326480) | marine metagenome | isolation source: seawater | place: Pacific Ocean: South East | collected 2011
CTTCGCATTTAGCATTTTTAGCAATATCAATAGCTAAAGATCCCCAGCCACAACCAATGTCTAAAACTTTTTGATTTGGTTTTATATTTAATTTTTTAATTATATGTTTAATTTTATTATTTTGTGCAGTCTCAAGTGTATCATTTTCATTTTTAAAATAACCACAAGAGTACTGTCTTTTTGGATCAAGAAATAAATCATACAAATCATCAGATATGTCATAATGATGTGCAACATTCATTTTCGATTTTTTGATGAAATTAAAATTTGTTAGATACCTATAAGAGCCGCTTAATTTATTTAATAACTGACTAAAAAAGTTTAATTCACCTCTTCCAATATTCATTAATGCCAAATTTAAAAAGTCTGTTAAGGTTCCATTTTCGATTACAACTTTTCCTTCAGAGTAAGCTTCACCAAAATAAAGATCTGGCCTAAACAGTAATTTATAATGAAGTTTCTTATCTAAAAGCTTTAACACAATTGGATTAAGGCTTGTAGGTGAACCAATAATATATTTTTTTGAATTGGCATCTATCAATACAAATCCATCTTTTTTAAATAATTTATTTAAAAATCTTGCAAGTTGCATTAGGCTGCCTTTTTAGAATTAAAATGAAAATTAAGATCATTTAGATCTGTAATTATTTTATCTTTGTCTTTTTTATTTAAAAGACTTAACGGAGGAAGTAAATTCTTATAGATATTATCATCTTTAGCCATAAATGTATGAATAGCTGAGATTAAATTAAACTGATCAAATGTTCTTCTCACATCACAAAGTTTTTGATTGTGTAATTGTTTATTTTTTAAAAAAAAATCATCATAAACTTTTCTAGATAGCTCTGCAGTTACATTGCATGTCGCAGTTATAATACCATCGCAACCACCTTCTAAACCTTCAAGTAATTTTAATTCTGAGCCTGGAAAAATTGAAAAATTTTCTATTTTTAAACTTTGATACAAGTTATAAGTACTATCTTTAACTCCAACAATTTGCTCAGGGAATTTTTTTACTAATTTTTCAACACATGATATTGAAAATTTATATCCACATAATTTTTCAAAGTTATATAAAATTATTTTACTTTCAGGAACGGCATTTATTATTCTTGAATAAAAATCAATTACCTCAATATCTCCATACTTATAATAAGCTGGTGGCATTATTAAAAATTTATTAAACTTTAATGAAACAGAAATTTTCATAAAATTTATTATTTCTCCTAAAGAATTTAGACCTGTGCCAATTAAATATTTATCTTTATGCTTGCTCTTAATTAATTTATTTAAGAGTTCAATTTTTTCACTTATTGAAATTAATTGAGCTTGACCGGTACTTCCAAAAATAGCTACACCATGACAGCCTTGGTCAATTATATTTTCAGCGTGTTCGATTGTTTTCTCAATATTTAAACTCAAATTTTCATTTAAAATTGATATTGACGCCGCATAAATGCCTTTTATTTTATTCATAATTAAAATTTATATAAAAATAAAGTTTAGTAAAGATTATAAATTTAAGTATGAGGATTTTAATAGTTCAAAATAGAATGGGTATTGGTGATATGGTAATCTTCCTACCGTATATTGAGGCTATTTCAAAAAAGTTTAAAGTTCCAGTAAATCTTTTAGTAAAAGAAAACTCAAAAGCTACTGAATTTTTAAAAGAAAATAAAAATATCGATGAAATAATTTATTTAGATAGAGGCAATCAAAATAAAAAAGGGAAACATGATGGGGTTTTAGGTTCACTGAAACTAATCAAAGATATAAAAAAATATAAATTTGATAAAATATTTATCTTTAATTCATCTATAAGATTTAGATTAATTGCAAAGTTGTCAGGTATCAAAGATATATATCAGTATCCTTTATTTTCAAAAAAAAATCAACACATCATTAATACTGCTAAAGAGTTTATAAGAAAAAAATTAGATTTGGATATCAATAATGATCCTACAATTATTACAGAAGAGAAATTAATTAATAATGCTAAATTAAAATATGATATTGACAATAATAAATTAAATATTTTGCTTGGTATTGGTGGCTCTGGACCAACTAAACAAATACCCTCCAAAACTTTTATCAACGTTGTTAAAAAAATTTTAAAAGAGAAAGAATGCAAATTTTTTTTAGCAACAGGACAAAATGAAAATGAACAAAAAATTCTAAAAGAAATAACTAATTCTGAATTTTCAGAAAAATGTATAGCATTAGATAAGTTAAGCATTAACGAAATATTGCCTATTATTAAAAATTGTCATATTGCAATATGTAATGATTCTAGTTTTAGTCATTTATCGTCAGCATTAGGAATTAAAACTATAGTGTTGATGGCAGATACACCTTTGATTTACGGGAGCTACAGTACAAAAATGTATCCTATAATCCCAGTAGGGGAACAAACTGTAAATCATAACACCCGTGGCAAAAATAAAATAAGTTCAGATGAAATTTTTGAAAAATTTAAAGAAATAATACTTTAAGAAATATCTTTTAACACTAGTTCTTTTGCTTCATTAACGATTGAAGAAAGTCTAGCTGTTTCAGGAGATACGTCTGGATGAATTTTTTTTTGAATTTTAAGATAAGATTTATTAACATCTTCTTTAGAAATTTTTTTTGCTCTATCTAAATTCAAAATTTTATACGCTTCATCTAAAGATAATGATGAAGAATTTTTAACATCATAATTTTCTTTAAAGGAGAATCTGCCTGAACTTCGAAGAGTTTGAATAAGTCTAAATAATCCAATTAATTGAAATATGGATAAACCCTTAAGCTTTACTAAAGCTAAGCTTAAAAGAGCCAAAGGTAAACTGATTAAAAATTTTCCAGTAATAGTAAGTAAAATCATTACTGCAATAATTCCCAATATTATGAAAACTTTAACTACTTTAGAGACAATTTTGGGAGATGAATTACTAAAAAATTTTAATAAAAAATAAATAATTACAAAAAAAATTAGTATATAAATTAATAAATTCATAAATTTAAAATATTCTCATGAAAATACCACAACTTAAAAAAAAACTAGAAATAAAAAAATGTCACGATATAGCATGGGAAGACAATTATAGCTGGATTCATCAAAAAAATATTTTGGAAGTACTGAAAGATAGTAGCAAATTAGACCCAGAAGTAAAAAATTATCTAATCCAAGAAAATGAGCATACTAATTTTCATCTTGAAAATACAAAAAATATACAAAAAAAATTGTTTAAAGAAATTAAGGGTAGAATTAAATTAGATGATGAGTCGTTACCATTCAAAGATAAAGAATATGAATATTGGACTAAAACAACTGCCGAAGGAAACTATTCTATAAAATTAAGAAAAAAAATTGGTTCAGATAATGTTGAGGAGATTTGGAATGGCGATAAAGAAAAAGAGAAATTAAAAACAGAATATTTTGGAGTAGGAGATCTAGAGGTGAGCTATAATGATAAATATCTTGGTTATTCTTTAGACCTCAAGGGTTCAGAATATTATACAATTTATATTCGTGATATTTCATCTAATAAACTAGTTGCTAAAAAAATTGAGGAAACAAGTGGAAGTATAACTTTTAGTTTAGATGATAAGTTTATCTATTACTCTAAACTAGATAACCACCACAGACCAAGAAAAATATTTAGACATAAATTAGGAACATTGGTTAAAGATGACCAATTAATTTTTGAAGAAAAAAGTGAAGCATTTACTTGTAGTATTGGTTTAAGTTCAGATGAAAAATATTTCTTTATTTCGACATCTGATCATAATACCTCAGAACAATATTATTTTGATGTAAAAGAGGAAAACCCAAAACCTAAATTAATTAAAAAGAGAAAAAAAGGAATAATATATTCAATAAATTCTTGGGACGGAAAATTTTATTTACATACAAATGAGGATGCAGAAGATTTTAAAATTGATATTTGCGAGGATTTAAAAAATCAAAATTGGAAATCCTTCATTCCAGCTAAAGAAGAGGTCTTGGTTGGTGGTCTTGTATTTTTAAAAAATTGGATTATTAGAGCTGAAACATCAAATGCTTTAAGTAAATTAATTATACGAGACCCAAAGACTGGCAAAGAAAAAAATCTAGATTTCGTTGACGAAAAAGTAATTGTTCCTGGTATTTCATTAAAACAAAGAGATAAAAATACAGATGAAGTTTATCTTTCATACTCTTCACCAAAAACTCCAAATAAAGCATATTTATATAATTTAAAAACAAATGAGAAAACACTTGTTAAAGAACAAGAAATTCCATCTGGTCATGCTCCTGACGATTATATTGTTGAGAGATTAGAGTGTGTTTCACATGATGGGAGATTAGTGCCAATTACAATTACGAGACATAAGAAAACAAAAATTGATGGTAATGCTAATCTTCTTTTATATGGTTACGGATCTTACGGAAGTTCTATGAGTCCTGATTTTTCTTCAACTAAACTAAGTTTGATTAATAGAGATATAATTTGGGTTACTGCTCATATACGAGGTGGCATGGAAAGAGGAATGAAATGGTGGAAAGAGGGTAAATTAACAAATAAAAAGAATACATTTAAAGACTATATAGCTACTGCAAAATTTTTAATTGAAAAAAAATATACTTCTAAAGGAAAAATTATAGGCATGGGAGGTTCAGCAGGTGGTCTTTTAATGGGAGCAGTAGTAAATCAAGAACCAGACTTATTTCTTGGTATCATCATGGCTGTTCCATTTGTGGACTCTCTAACAACTAATTTAGATCATTCTTTGCCCTTAACTATTGGTGAATTTGATGAGTTTGGAAATGCTAAAGATAATAAAGAACATTTCGATTATGTCTATTCTTATGCTCCATATAATAATATAAAAAAAATGGATTATCCTCATATGCTAATTACTACTAGTTTAAGCGATAATAGAGTTTTATTTGATGAGCCTGCAAAATATACCGCGAAACTTAGAGAATATAAAACTGATCAAAATCTACTTCTGTTAAAAACGGAAATGAATGCAGGTCATGGTGGTAAGTCTGGTAGAGATGGTGCTATAGAAGAGATAGCTTTAGACTATGCTTTTGCGTTAAAAATTTCTGATAAAATTTGATTTTTTAATCTTGAAATATAAATTTTAATTACCATATAAAATCCGTATGTCGCCTAAAGGGACATACAAATTAACTTGCTTAAATCAAAAGGAGGACATTATGACAAGTAAAGATCTATCTATATTTAACTCACTTAAACCCTTTTCAATTGGTTTTGATGATATGTTTGACCAATTTGAAAATATGTTAGGAAATGGCAGTTTGGCAATGCAATCAAATTACCCGCCCTACAATATTAGAAAAACCAACAAAGACAGCTACGCTATAGAAGTTGCTTTAGCAGGTTTTAACAAGAAAGATGTTGAAGTTGAGTTTGAAGATAATTTGCTAACTGTAAGAACTAGACAAGCAAATAAGTCTGAAGATAAGAATGAAGATGGTGAAATCTTACATAAAGGTATTTCACAAAGACAGTTTGCGAGAACATTTACTATCGCGGACGATGTTAAGGTAAATAGTGCAGAACTCAAAGATGGTCTATTAACAATATCTTGTGAAAAAATTATACCTGAGCATAAGAAAAAAAAACTTATCGAAATAAAATAAATAAATCTTACTTGCGGGGAAATTTCTCCGCAAGTGAATTACTTAAAAACAGCCTTTTGAGTTGAATCCAATAATTACTTGTTCACTATCAATTTCAAAACTTCTTTCACATGGTATCCCATATTTTTTTGTTTTATAAATAAAGATTGTTAAGCCATTCTCGTTTTTAAAATCCTCATCAGGGTTACCCATACTAATTTTTAATTCATTTGATGATTTGCCAATAAATTTTGATAATTTTTGATTCTCTTTTTTAACAATTTCATCACTTTTTTTCTCTATAGTTTTGCAACTGGATACAGTGACAATTATTAGTAATAAAAATAAAATTGTTCTAATTTTATCCATTTTATTAAACTATCATGTTTATTTTGGCTTAAATATAAACTTGTTAGTTGAATTATGTGAATAAAGATCGATTTTTAAAAGTATTAACCCACAGAATCAAATAGTTATCTACTATTAGGAGGAAATATGTTGGAAAATTATTTTAACTATAAAAAACACAAAACAAATTTTAAAACAGAAGTAATTGCTGGAGTAACAACATTTTTAACGATGGCTTACATTATGTTTTTAAATCCATTTATATTATCTGGAGAGTTTGCGGGTCCTGAAAAAGGATTTTTTGATTTTGGAGCCGTATTCACTGCAACAATTGTAGCAACAGCTCTGGCTTGTTTCATTATGGCTTTTTACGGAAAAACTTGGCCAATTGGTCTAGCCCCAGGTATGGGCATTAATGCTTTTGTAGCATTTGGAGTAGTAGCTGGAATGGGGTATACACCTCAAGCTGCTTTAGGCGCAGTACTTGTGGCTGGTGTACTTTTTTTAATTATATCACTAACACCTATTAGAGCTTGGTTAATTAACTCTATTCCAAAAAGTCTAAAGCTTGGTATTGGAGCGGGAATAGGGTTATTCCTTGCAATAATTGGATTGGAAATAATGGGTGTAGTCGGTGACCATCCAGTAACTCTTGTTACATTAGGTGACATAAAAAATCCTTTAGTAATTTTAGGATGTTTAGCATTTGTAGCGATGATAGTAATGGAAAAACTTAACATCAAGGGAAACATAATAATTGGTATTATTGCTTTTAGTATAATTGCTTGGATATCGGGTTTGGCAAAGTTTAATGGTGTTGTAGGAAGTATTCCACCAATGACATACTTAATGGAATTTGATCTAACCGCAGCTTTTACTGCTGGAATGTCGACTGTCATATTTACTTTATTATTTATAGATTTTTTTGATACCGCAGGAACTTTAACTTCAGTTGCAAACGTGGCTGGTAAAGTTGATAGTAAAGGAAAAGTTCAAGATATTGATAAAGCAATGATGTCAGATAGTGTTGGAACAGTTGCAGGTGCTTTGATGGGAACAACTACAGTAACTAGTTATGTGGAGTCAGGTGCCGGCGTAAAAGCTGGTGGTAAAACTGGAATGACTTCATTAGTAATTGGAGTTCTATTTTTAGCATGTCTATTTTTTTCACCATTAGCTACTAGCCTACCAAAAGAAATAGATGGCGCTGCACTATTATATGTTGCAGTTTTATTTGTTAGAAATATCACTGATATAGAGTGGGATGATATAGCAGAGTCAGCTCCAGCAGTGCTTGCTATGATTGCTATGCCGCTCACCTATAGTATTAGCAATGGTATTGCACTTGCATTCATATCATATGCTTTAATAAAAATATTTACTGGAAAATTTTCAAGTACTTCTCCAGCTATATGGGTTATTGCAATATTAAGTGTTATTAGTTTTGCTGTAGCATAAAAGAAATTTATTAAGGGCTAGAAAATTTTTTCTAGCCCTTTTTATTTTTATTTATAATCTCTTCTATTGGTATTTCTTCATAATGCTCTGTAGGTTGAACTATCCATGGATCTGAAGAAAGTTTAACTGAACAAAAGTCTGGTTCAAAAGTAGAGGATTTTTTTTTCCATAAACAGGCAGTTTTAACTTCTTTAATATAATTTCTTGTTGGTTCATAATTTTTTAACCATTCAATACTTTTATTGAGTGTCAAACCAGTATCTGACAAATCATCAATTAGAAGAACTCTACTAAAATCTTTATTTTGAGCCAATGAGCTAATTTCTCTAGCAAATGCAATTTTACCTTGCTTATCCTCTAAGCCCTTACCTGAGTAACTTTGTATGACTATGTACGCAATCGGCAACTTAAGTATTCTTGAGAGAATGTCCAAAATAGGTGCAGCACCTCTCATTATACCCACTAATACTGTTGGTTTATAATTCTTATAAATTTGTATTGCTAATTTTTCTACAATTTTAGTATATTCATCAAAACTGATAATTAATTTCTCTGCCATAGAATTTTTTATCACACTAATAGAAATAAAAAAGATTAAAAAATGAAAATTTTTGATTGTTTCATGTTTTATGATGAAGAATTACTACTGGATTTAAGACTAAATATCTTAAATAAATTTGTTGATTACTTTGTAATTGTTGAAAGCAAATTTTTCCATAATGGAAAATCAAGGAAACTTAAATTTGATATAAGTAAATATAGTAAGTTTAAAGATAAAATAATTTACATAATTCATGATAATAAGCCAAGTGGCATAAGAGAAGTATTTGATGCTGATGATCATTCTCTCAAATCAGAAAAATTAATTATGAATGCCCATTTAAGAGAAAACGATCACAGAAATCATATACAAAATGGACTTAATAAAGCTGATGAAAATGATTTAATTTTAATTTCTGACGTAGACGAAATACCAAATTTAGAATTAATTAATTTGAAAAACATCAAAAATGAAATTTTAATGTTTGAACAAGCTATTTTCTACTATAAATTAAACAGATATCTTCCAAACTTTAACTGGTATGGCACCAAAGGTTGCAAGAAAAAAAATTTACTAAATCCACAATGGCTTAGAAGTGTAAAAAATAAAAAATATTCTTTCTGGAGAATAGATACATTCTTTTCAAAATTAAAATATATAAATAAATATTATATTAAAAATGGTGGGTGGCATTTTTCAAACTTAAAAAATTATGATGACATAGAATTAAAACTCAAATCGTACTTACATCATAGAGATTATGAAGTAGAGGAATTGGGAAAAGAAAAAATAAAATCCCTAATTAATGAGAATAAAACAATTTATGATATGTTTGGAGATAAAACTTCTAAAAAATACAGTGATGATAAAAGAAAAAAACTTGAAATATTTGATATGAAAAATTTACCAATTTATGTACAAGAAAATCAGAAAAATTTAAAGGAGTGGATAGATTAAATGAAGGGTTATATCGTATGTGTTTATGAGAGTATTAATGATACTAATGCATTAAAAGATTATGCTATTAAAGCTAGGGAAGCTGTTGAAAAATACAATGGTAAATTTTTAATTAGAGGGGGAAAAAAAATTGTTACAGAAGGTCAAAATTTTGTTCGAACAGCTGTAATAGAGTTTTCTTCTTTTGATATAGCTAAAGAATTCTTCTATTCAAAAGAATATCAAGAGGCACATGCATTATTAAAAAATACAGTAGTTAGAAATCATCAAATAATAGAAGGCAATTAATATTGAATTGGCTCTGGATCAATACTTCTCCAAAGATACCAGGTAGCAACAGAGCAATACGGAGAAAATTTTTTTTGCAAAAATTTTACATATTTTTCTGGGGGCAGATATTTTTTTTTATAGTTTTTAGATATGGCTCTTAAAAGTCCGATATCCTGAACTGGCCAAATATTGGGTCTATTATAAGTGAAAATTAGAATCATTTCTGCAGACCATCTTCCAATTTGCCTTAATTTTGAAAGATATAATATCGCTTCCTCATCATTCATCTTTTTTATTAATCTGGGATTAAAACTTTTATCTAATATTTGTTTGGATAAACTCTTTATTCCCAAAACTTTTTGACGACTCAAACCACAATTTTTTATTTGATTAAAAGAAAGTTTAGATACTACTTTTGCATTTATCTTATTTTTACATTTTGATTTAAATTTTAAAAAAACTGAATTTGCTGCTGCTACACTTATTTGTTGACCAATTATACTTTTACACAATGAGAAAAAAATATCTTTTCTTGAAGTAAGAATCTTTTCCGAAGGAATTTGATACCTCTTAATTAATTTACAAATTGTTCTATCTTTTTTTGATAAATATTTTTTTGCAGCTATCCAATAACAGGGGGCTTTAGTCATTAGAAGTCTTAGAAGTAATGTCTTTTTTTTTATAAATTTCTCTTCTAAAAATTATCATTGTTGAAATAATAACTAGCAATGCACCTGCTAAAGTTTTAATTGTAGGTATTTCTTCCCAAATAACATAACCAAATATAATCGCAAACACTAAAGCCAAATATTTCAGGGGAGTTACTAGAGAAACCTCAGAATATTTATATGATTGACTTAACCATAAATTTGCTACACCACCAAAAATACCAACAAAAGATAAAAATATAAAATCTCTTATACTTGGCATAATCCATCCATTTGGGATCGTAAAAAGACTGAGGATAGTGATCGAAAGTGAAAAATAAAATGAAATTAACCAAACTGGCTCTGTTGTTGATAATTGTCTGATTGCAATAGCTACATAGGAAAGACCTAAACAAAAAATAATTGGAAAAAGATAATAGATATTTAGTGAACTCATGCCTGGTTCGGTGATAACTAAAATTCCTATAAAACCAACTAATACAGCTAGCCATCTATAAATACCAACTTTTTCACTCAATAAAAAAATTGAAAAAATAGTTGTAAAAATAGGAGCTGCAAAAGAAATACTTACAACTGTTGCCAGTGGTAACTCTCTTAAAGCAACAAAAATTGCTACAAGAGCTATCAATCCTGAAAGACATCTTAAAAAATGTAATCCTGCTCTTTTTGTATAGTAAAAATTATTAAGTCTATCTTTTGGTATTATAAAGAAATAAAAAATTATTCCAAAAAAGCCTCTAAAAAATAAAACTTGGCCAATAGGGTAACCAACAGACCATTTAACAATTATATCCATCAGTGAAAACGCACAAACAGACAAAAACATGTACAAAAAGCCTAATTGATTTTTAGTTAACATATGAATAATTTGTAAATTAAATATAAGGATAATCAATGGAAATAGCAGTTTTAGCTCTAGGGTGTTTTTGGGGTCCAGAAATAAAATTTAGTAAACTTAAAGGGGTAATTAAAACTGAAGTTGGTTATTGTGGAGGAAATAACAAAAAAACCACATATAAAGAAGTATGTACCGGTAACACAATGCATGCTGAAGTTGTCAAAATAGAATTTGACCCAAACCAAATAACATATCAAGAAATTTTATATTTCTTTTTTAAAATTCATGATCCAACTACTATAAATTCTCAAGGACCAGACTTTGGAACTCAATATAGAAGTGAAATATTTTATTTAAATGAAACTCAAAAATTAATTGCTGAAGATGTATTGAAAGAAATTAATAACGAACTGAAAGGTAAAGTTGTTACAAAAATAACTTTACTTAAAAATTATTGCGTAGCAGAAGAGTATCATCAAAAATATTTAGAGAAAAGATAAAATGTCATTAGTAGAAACTGAATGGTTATATAATAATTTAAATGATGTTAAAATAATTGATAGTTCGTGGCATATGCCTTTAACAAAAAGGAATGGCTTTGAGGAGTTCAAAAAGCTACATATAAAAAATGCTATTTTTTTTGATATAGATAAAAATTCCAAGTTAGATACAGATTTACCTCATATGCTTACAGATAAAACTTCGTGGGAAAAAATTGTCTCAAAAATGGGCATTAAAAATCATGACAAAATTATTATTTATGATAATTCAGACGTTATAAGTTCATGCAGATGTTGGTACAATTTTATTTATTATGGTCATGATCCGAGCTTAGTAAGTGTTTTAAATGGTGGATTAAAAAAATGGATAAAAGAAAAAAAACCAACAACTAATACTAAAATTGATTTAAAAAAATCTAGTTATAAAGCAAAAGAAATAAGTAAATTAGTAAAAAATATAGATGAAATTAATGAAAATATAAAAAAAAAAAAATTTTAAACTTATTGATGCAAGAAGTTTAGATCGATTTAAAGGTCAAATATCAGAACCTAGAAAAGGTTTAAGAAGTGGATCAATTCCTAACTCAATGTGTCTTCCTTTTACTGAATTATTAAATGAAGATAAAACATTTATAAATAAAAAAATTATAGCTAATAAATTTAGATCAATAAATTGTCATGATAATGAAAACCTTGTATTTTCTTGTGGTTCAGGAATTACTGCCTCTGTTTTAGCCCTTGCTTATTCTTTAATTGATAATAAATATATGCCTACAATATACGACGGCTCTTGGAGCGAATACGGAAAAATTTAATTATGAAAAGATCAAATAAAATAACTACAATTATAATAATATTTTTTTTAGTCATTGCATTCGTAGTAATTGGAAGAACTTTGATAGGAAATCATTTTGCAAAAAAATTTAGCAAACAACCACCTCCAGGAATAATTGTTAACAAAGTTATAGAGAAAAATTTTTCAGAAAAAATTGAAAGTTTTGGAACTGCAATTTCAAAAAAAACTCAATCATTCAGAATCAAAAAAAGTGATTTAGTATCTGAATTTACTTTAAAAGATTATGTCAAAAAAAATGAGACAATTGTTAAATTAAAAGAAAAAAATATTATTGCTCCATTTAGTGGAGTTCTTGGATATAGAGGTATTACAGGAGATATTCTAGGTTCGGATAATTCAGTCATTATTACACTAGATGATAATTCAATTATTTATTGTGATCTTCAAATACCTGAGATTTTTGCACCATATATTAAAAAAAAATTACCTATAGAGGCAAAATTTTCTGGAAATAAAGATCAAATTTATTTTGGAGAGATATATGCGGTCTCAAGCAGAATTAATGCGGAAACAAGAAGTTTATTAATAAGAGTAAAAATAGATAATCAAAATAATGAATTAATTCCTGGATCGCTCTTAGAGGTTTTAGTGAAATACAATGATAGAACTGCATTAGGAATACCAGATACAAGTTTGATTTTAGAGGGAAATAAAGCATATGTTTATAAGATTGATGAAAATAACATTGCTAATAAGACTGAAATTTCAATTGGACTAAGAAATAAAAGTTTCGTTGAAGTTATCTCTGGATTAGAAAAAGGAGATACAATTGTTGCGGAAGGTTTAAAAAAAGTTAGACCCAAAGGAAAAATTAACCCTATTATAAAATAATGTTTATAACAGATTTAAGTATTAAAAGACCCGTTGTTGCTTGGGTAATGTCTTTAATACTAATTGTGTTTGGAACATTTGTATTTTCCGATTTACCTGTTAGAGAATTGCCTAATGGACTTCAGCCACCAGTTGTTCAAATTAAAGTAGATTATAAATCAGCATCAGCACCAATAATAGATCAAGAAGTGACTCAAGTTATAGAAGATGTAATAGGGGGAGCTGAGGGAATAAAAAATATTGATTCTAACTCTGAAAATGGAAGTAGTACAATCAATGTAGAATTTAACACTGATATAGATTTAGATAGTGCGGCAAATGACATTAGGGAGAGAGTTGCGAGAATTGTAGACAATTTACCATCTGAAGCAAAAGCACCCCAAATTCTAAAACAGTCTGCAGGTTTTTCAACAACTATGTGGTTAGCTTTAAGCTCATCTAACTGGAGTGACCTAGAATTAGGTGACTACGCCGAAAGGTATCTAGTTGATCAATTTTCAAGTGTAAAAAATGTTGGAAGAATTAGGACTGGTGGATTAAGAGATTTAAGTATTAGAGTCTGGATTGATCCAATTAAATTAGCAGCAAATAATCTTACAATTCAAGAAGTTGAAACAGCTTTAAGAAAAGAAAACGTAAGTTTACCAGCTGGAACTCTCGAAGCAGATAATATTGATCTGACTTTAAATTTAGATAAATCTTACAATAATATTGAGTCTATTAAAGAATTACCTATAAAAAAAAATAAAAATAGTATTGTAAGATTATCAGATCTTGCAAAAATAGAATTTGGTCCAGTATCAGAAAAAACCCTTTTCAAGGCACAGAAAAAAAATAAATTAAATTTAAAAACAGTTGGTATTGGAATTTATGCAAAAAGTGGAGCTTCTACTGTTGAACTATCAAAAGAAATTAAAAAGAAGGTAAAAGAGGTAAGAAAAACTTTACCAGACGACCTCAATCTAGAGATCGCTTTTAATAGGGCAACATATGTTGGAACGGCAATATTCGAGGTCTATAAAACTTTAATAATATCTTTTATATTAGTAGTTTTAATTATTTATCTTTTTTTAGGAAATATTAAGGCAGTAATTGTTCCAGCAGTTGCATTGCCTGTAAGTTTAATTTCATCTTTTCTTGGACTTTATATTTTTGATTTATCAATAAACATCTTTGTTTTACTTAGTTTTATTTTAGCAATTGGGATTATTACGGATGATTCTGTAATTATGACTGATGCTATCTATAGAAGAATTGAAAATGGAGAAACACCTCTAATCGCAGCAATAAAAGGTTCAAAACAAATTACTTTTGCAATTATAGCTACTACATTAATTCTAGTTGCAGTATTTCTTCCATTAATATTTATAAAAGGTATTGCTGGTACCCTTTTTAGAGAAACAGCGATTGCTTTATCTTTTTCAATCATAGTCTCATCATTTGTTGCGTTAACTTTATCACCAATGTTAGGAAGCAAATTTTTAACAAAAAAACCAAAGCAAAATTTTTTAGTTATAAAGTTCGATAAATTTTTTAAATCTTTTTCACTATTCTATAAAGAAACACTTTTGTTTTGGATTAATAAGAAAAATATTATTATTTCATTTATAATCCTAACGATAATTAGTTCTGCGATTTTATATAATTTTACTGATAAAGAACTACTGCCAAAAGAGGATAGAGGAGTTTATATTATAATTGGTAATACTGATGAAGGAAGTTCCTTCGAATACACAGAAAAAAGAGCTCAAGATGTTGAAAAAAGATTAATCCCTCTTCTTCAAGAAGAAGATAGCCCGTACAAAAGATTGATTATGCGAGTTCCAGGCTTTGGATCAAATAAAAATTCGTTTAATAGTTTTATCATTATCGCTTTGCTAGATGACTGGAAGAATAGAAAAAAAGACTCATTGAAAGTCATGAGAGAAGCCATAGGTAAAATTGTGACTGTTCCCGAAACATTGGCATTTCCTATTCAACCTCAATCAATAAGAGTTTCTAACTATAGAAAACCAGTTCAAATGGTTATTTTGGGGAATAGTTATGATGAGCTTGAAGCTACTCAAAATGAAATTATTAACAAATTAAGAAAGAATAAAAATTTATCAAGAATTGAATCTGATTATACGAGAAATAAACCTGAAATAAAATTAGTCATAAATAAAAATAAAGCTAAAGATTTAGGAGTCTCAACTGATAATATAGGTAAAACGTTAGAGACGCTTTATGGTGGAAAAACAATTACTAAATTTAATAAATTAGGTAAAGAATATCCAATAATATTACAACAATACTTGTCCGACAGAAGAAACAAAGAGGGCTTAACAAAAATTTTTGTTAGATCTGAAGATTCAGGAAAGTTAATTTCTTTAGCTAATCTAGTTGAATTTAAAGAGGAAGGTGCAGCAAAAAAATTAGCTAGATACAATAGACAAAGAGCAGTAACTATTTCTGCTAATATTTCTGAAAATTATACGCTTTCTGAAGCAATAAAATATTTGGAAAAAACTATTTATGAGACGCAAAGTATAAAACAAATAGCATGGAAGGGTAAATCTGAGGAGTTTAAAGAAACGAGCAATGAACTTTATATTATTTTCGCATTAGCTTTATTAACTGCATATTTGGTTATGGCAGCAACATTTAACTCTTTTGTTCACCCTTTTGTTATTATTCTAACAGTTCCTCTGGCATTATTTGGAGGTCTAGTGTTTATATTATTTTTAAACACTTCAATTAATATTTTTTCTCAAATCGCTTTAATTATTTTAATAGGCATCTCAACAAAAAATAGTATTCTTATAGTTGATTATGCAAATCAATTAAGAGTATCAGGAAAAAACATTGAGTCTGCCGTTAAAGAAGCTTGTGAATTAAGATTTAGACCTATTATGATGACCTCAATAAGTACCATGATTGCGATGATACCGTTAATTATTGGAAATATTGGACCTGGCGCAGGGGAAGCATCTAGATTAGCTGTGGGAGCAACTATTTTGGGTGGAATGATAATTTCTACATTTTTTACACTATACGTAACTCCTACTATGTATTTAGCTCTTACCAAAAATACTAATAGGATCGATGCTATTGATATAGAAGTTAAAAAACAACTTCGCTAGAAAATAATATATTTGTTTTTATTTAATCTTTTTTTACATTCTTTTAATTGTATTTTATATTTATCTGATTGTAGTTTTACTTTTTTTGCTAATAAAATAACTTTAGGATTATTTTTATAATTTTTATAATTACCCCAGCCTTCATGATAAGCTAGATATTGTTTAAAAGCATCTTTTTTTGAAATCCTTAAAATTTTTTCTGTTTTATTTGTGTACCATCCTATAAAATCAACACTATCTTTAAATCTTACTCGTGTGGCAAATTTATTATTAGTTTCACGTTTATACTGTTCCCATGTTCCCCTAACCGCTTGAGAATATCCCAGTGAACTTGACGGCCTCTTATAAGGAACAATTTTGAATAATTTTTTTCTTGGAGGTTTTGCTAACCAATCAAAATCTGACTCCATTTTAATAATTGCCAATTGAACATATATTGGTGTACCCCACTTTTTTTCAACTTTTTTAGAATGTTTATACCAAAGATATCTTTCATCAAATATTGAACAACTATTTTGTGTATTTGAAGGAATTGAGGAACAATTAGTTAAAAACAGAAATATTAAAATGAAATAAATTGATTTATCAAAATTCATTCTTGTTCCAAAATTTAAAAAATAATATTACTACTAAAACTCCAAATAAATTTCCAAATAAATCTGATATTTGAAAACTTCTTTGAGGTATAATTAAATGCATTATTTCTAGAATAATAGATAAACAAATTAAATAAATTAACAAATATTTTTTTTTTTTTCTCTCTTTATAGGAAAACATTCCTAAAGCTGAAACAAAAATAAACGTATAAAAATGATTTGATGATATAATAAAATTTTTAGTAATTTGTGGCTGTAAATTTAAATCTTGGTATAATAAATAACCCACTATACTTCCAGGATACAAATACAATATAATGAGCAGAAAATTAGTTATATAAAAAGTGATTAACAAAAAACTATTATTTTTTTTCATTATTTTATTATTTAAGTTTATTTTATCAAAATTATCAGATATCAGATTATAATATATGCCTCTTTTAATTCTAGTAAGACATGGCCAAAGTAAGTGGAATTTAGAAAAAAGATTTACTGGATGGGTCGATATTGGTCTTACTCCTCAAGGAAAATTGGAAGCTTGTAAGGCTGGAGAGTTAATTAAAAAAGAAAAAATTGTTATAGATTATTATTTTACATCTCTTCAAGTAAGAGCAATAGACACACTTAGGCTCCTCCAAGATGCACTGCGAGATGGTAAAGAATCAGTTAATGTTTGGCAGCTGAATGAAAGACATTATGGATCACTTACAGGCTTAAATAAAGATGAAATGAAAAAAAAATTTGGTGAAAAAAAAATCAAAGAATTCAGGAGGTCTTGGAATATTAAACCAGATCCTCTCAGTAAAAATAGTCCTTATCATCCATCAAATATTACAACTTATAAAGATGTCCCTTCTTCTAAAATCCCAGACACCGAATCCTTGGAGGATACTTTTAATAGAGTAATATCTTTTTATAAAGAAGAAATTGAAAACAAATTAAAAAATCAAAAAAATATATTAATTTCTGCCCATGGAAATTCATTAAGAGCTTTGTGTAAGTATTTATTTAAGTTAGATGAAACAAAAATAACTAAATTAGAAATCCCAACTGGCAATCCTCTTTTAATAAAATTTAACGAGAAAATGGAATTAAATGAATATAAATATTTGGATCAATCTAGAGCAGAGAGTCTCTTAATTACTTAACAATTTTTTATATACTTCTAAGTTAGTTACGTGAAAAAAATCAGACTTAACTTCATATCCAAATAACTCATTTGTATTTTTTAATTCATCCCAAATCTCAGCAATTGAAAAAATATTGCTTTGATTGTTCATAAGTAAATCTTTACTAATTATCTGACATCCAGTGTAAATAAATTTACTGTTATAGTTTTTTTGAAGTTCATTTTTTTTTAAATCGAAATCACCTTTTAAATTTTTATCAAAACTATAAGATTCATTTACTACCAAGAGTATATTTTTAATTTTATTTAAAAAATAAAAGTTTTCCATTTTTTTTATACTATCAATAAATTCTTCTTTCCAAATTGTATCTGGATTAAAAGTATAAAAAGTACTCTCATTTGAATAATTCATCATTTTTTTTATACCACCTCCAGTATCTAAAATTTTCTCTCCATCATCTATAATTTGAATATCTAAATCAAAATTTTTTTCTTCTAAAAAATCATGTATCTTTTTTTTTTTATGGAATGTATTTAAAATTATTTTTTTTATACCTAGCTTTTTAATAAAATTAATACAATTTTCTAGTAAAGTATGATCATTTATTTTTAGTAACGGCTTAGGAATATCTAATGTTAAAGGATTTAATCTTTTACCAAATCCAGCACACAAGATTAATGCGGTGTTTATTTTCATTTTAAATTCTTATTTTTTTTAAAAAATATTTTTTCAAAATATAGATTAAGTCTTTAAATAATTCATTGTTATTAATTCTATAATTTATTAATTCCCACCCATAGGGTATTAATTTTAAATATTTCTTTTTTTTATCCCTCATAGCAAGTCGAGTAAAAATTCCAATTATCTTCAAATTTCTTAAAATTGATAAAATTTCAAAGTCATTTTTGAAATCATAATTATCTAGTTTTCTAAAATTAGTTTTAATAAAAAAGTCGTATATTTTTTTTTTTTGATTATGAGACGTTTTAATCCGAACATCATCTATAAGTGATGCTAAGTCGTAAGCTTTATTTCCTATCAAAGCGTCTTGAGTATCAATAAGTGCTATCTTATTTTTATATCTCATCATATTTGATACATGAAAATCTCTATGTACAAAAACATCATTATTTAATTTTAAATTTAATAATAAAAATTTAATTTGCTTTTTGAATAAACTTTTAAAAACTAAAAAATCTTTTTTTTTTAATTCTTTTCTCGCATACCAATCGCAAAATAAATTGGCTTCTTTAAAAAGTATATCACTTTTATATAATGGAATTTTATAAATCTTGTTCTTAAAATTTTTAATTTTTTTATTTTTAATAGACTGGATTTTATTTAATAAATAAATAGCCTTTTTATAATATTTGAAACTATTTTTTGCATTTTTGCTTAAAACTCTAAAAACTGTTTCTCTTCCAAAATCTTCAATTTCTATAAAATCACTAGAATAATTATGACTATACAATTTTGGAGCTAAAATCTTATTTTTTATAAGCAATCTATTTATTGCATCATAGATAAGTAAATTTTTTAATTTTTCCTTTTTCGCATAAACAATAATGGAGTTCCTATATTTATTTTTTTTTCTATAAAAAGTTCTAAATGACGCATCACCTTTTATTTTTTTTAAATTTTTTTTATTTAAAGTCATATTAAGTTTCTGTTAAATATCTGAAATACTCAAAAATCTTTTTTCAAAATTTTTTCCATATTCAAAATTCAATCTAATAATATTGTTAGGCTTTTTTTTGATAATTTCAGGCCACTCGATTAAGGATATAATTTTCGAAGAATTTTCAAATAATCCAATATTTTCAATCTCTTTTTCATCTTTTAGTCTGAACAAATCGAAATGTTGAATAGTAACATTTCCGACTTCATATTCATTTACTAAATTAAATGTTGGGCTAGTAATTTCAGTGATAGTATTTTTATCTTCTTTTTGTAAACTATTTATTAAATATCTAATGAATGTGGTTTTTCCAACACCCATTTCACCATAAAAAAAAACTACGTCTCCCTTTTTTAATTTTTTTGAGAATTCTTTAGCAATTTTTGCTGTATCTTCTACTTTAGAAATGTCAATTTTGCCACTTTTAGTAGCGATAAGCATCTGGTTTAAAAGGTCCTTCCATTTCTACACTTATATAATCTGCTTGCTCTTTTGATAACTTTGTTAATTTCGCACCAACTTTTTTTAAGTGAAGTGTTGCAACTTTCTCATCTAAATTTTTTGGTAACACATAAACTTTATTTTCATATTTTTTATAATTTTTCCAAAGCTCAATTTGGGCTATGACTTGATTTGTAAAAGAAGCGCTCATTACAAAACTAGGATGACCTGTGGCACATCCCAAATTAACTAATCTTCCCTCAGCTAATAAAATTATTCTTTTTTTGCTAGGAAGTTCTATTTCATGAACTTGAGGTTTAATCTCTGTCCATTTATAATTTTTTAATGCTTCAACTTGTATTTCATTATCAAAATGGCCTATATTGCATAAAATGGCCCTATCTTTCATATTTCTCATATGATCAGCTGTAACAATATCTTTATTGCCTGTAGCGGTCACAACAATATCTGCCTTTTCGATAACTTCATCCATTAAAACTACTTCGTAACCCTCCATAGCTGCCTGTAAGGCACATATAGGATCTGCTTCGGTAATCATCACTCTTGCACCACTCTGTCTTAATGAAGCTGCACTCCCTTTTCCCACATCTCCAAATCCAGCTACAACTGCAACTTTCCCTGACATCATTACATCAGTTGCTCTTCTTATTCCATCAACCAAACTTTCTCTACAACCATACAGATTATCAAATTTTGACTTTGTAACAGAATCATTAACATTAATTGCGGGGATCATTAATTTTTTTTCTTTCTCCATTTTTTTTAAAGCTTTAATACCAGTAGTAGTTTCCTCAGAAACACCTTTTATCTCTTTGAGTAATTCTTGATACTCGTTGTGCATCATAGCCGTCAAATCACCACCATCATCTAAAAGCATATTTGGTTTCCAGTTTTTATTTCCTTCTATAGTTTGTTTAATGCACCATATGTATTCCTCTTCAGTTTCTCCTTTCCACGCAAAAACTGGGATGCCTGCTTTTGCTATTGCTGCAGCAGCATGATCTTGGGTAGAAAATATATTACATGAAGACCATCTAACTTCTGCACCAAGTTCTACTAATGTTTCAATCAAAACTGCAGTTTGAATAGTCATA
>MDTG01103191.1_pt1 | contig 20962 bp, 11 predicted proteins | sample 811421 | NCBI WGS metagenome assembly MDTG01 (sample SAMN05326645, study PRJNA326480) | marine metagenome | isolation source: seawater | place: Pacific Ocean: South East | collected 2011
ACAGAGTGTCGAAGGGCGAGACCCGGCTGCACAAGCTGCAGCCCCGTTGCCAAGCGCCCTCTAGCTCGAAACGCCCAGATTCTGGTGACGCTTCAGGGCTAGGGAGACACCTCCGCCGCGAGGTCGAGTCGCGTGAGCGGCAGCGCCGCGCCGGCCTGGAGCGTGGCCAACACGAGGAACACCCCGACGTAGAGCGAGAGGTTCGGCAGCAGCTCAGCGGCCAGCGCGGCGTCGATCCCGACCCCGATCGCGAGGGCCACGGCCCCCGCGACCACGCTCCGGATCACGACCGAGGTCACGATCACGCCCGTGGGCGAGGCGTCGCCCGCGAGCTGGAAGAGCACCTTGACCTCGGCCACGCCGAAGGCCGAGGTCAGGAAGGCCCAGGCCAGGAAGAGCGCGCAGAACACGACTAGCAGGGAAGTCCCCTCGCAGACGAGGACCGAGCCCGCCAGGCCCGCGACGACCGCCGCCCGCAGCCAGCAGCTCGCCTTCAGGACCGGGCGCGGCCCGACCCGATCGCTCAGCCAACCCGCGGGCAGGAGCGCGAGCAGGCCCCCGGTGTAGAGCGAGAGCGTCAGCCCCAGGACCTCGGCCTCGCTCAGGCCTGCCTCGCGGCGCAGGAGCAGGACCGCGAAGGGGGGCAGAGCCCGGTAGCCGATCTGGTCGAAGGTCACGCCGCGCAGGTAGCGGCGCAGGCGCGGCGAGGAGCGCATCCGCGCGAAGGCGTCGCGGGGCTGCTCGACGTGGCCCTCGGGCCGCTCGGGGAAGACCAGGAAGGTCAGGGCGCGGATCAGCCCGCACAGCCAGGCCACGCCGAAGAGCGCCCCGAAGTGGGCGGGGTGCTCCTTCAGCCACCAGGCGGAGCCGAGGAAGAACGCGATCAGGGTCAGGTGCCACAGGCTGCGCAGGGCGGCGAAGAAGCGCGCCGTCCCCGAGCGCGGCACGAAGCCGTGCAGGAGCGGCCACCAGGCGGCGCTGCCGGAGGTCAGCGCCAGGGTCGTCAGGGCCAGGCTGACCAGGGCCAGCGGGACCGCCAGCCCGGAGTCCAAGCCGGCCAGCCAGCCGAAGGCCACCAGCGGCAGCCCGGTCACGAGCCCCGCGATCTGCGTCCAGAGCAGGAGCTGGCGCTTCTCGATCCGCGAGAGCAGACGCAGCGAGGGGAGCTGGATCAGGGTCGCGAAGGAGACCAGGCCGGCGTGCGCCCCGACCGCGGTGGCCGAGGCGCCCAGGGTCACCAGGGCCTGGGTCGCCAGCGTGCCCACGATCGCCATCCGGTAGACCATGGAGAAGGGGTGGCTGGCGATCGCGCACAGACGACCCCGTCGCTGCTCGGCGGGGCTCAACTCGATCGAGGCGCTCATCAGCCGCAGAAGCTATCCACCCAGTCGCGCCTGTGAAGGGAGGGTCTCGTAAAACAGGGCCACGGAACCAGACCACGAAGAGGGACCGTGACCGACCGCTACCAGTTGCTGGCCTGGCCCGCCGCCGAGGCCCTCGACGCCGAGTCCGCTGCTCGCCGAGCCGCCGAGCTCGCCGCCGAGTCCGAGGCGCCCGCCGCCCTGAGCGAGCTCGCCGCCGCGCTCGCCGAGGCGCACCCCGACTCCGAGGTCGAGCTGAGCGGCTGCCTGGCTTGCCGCTTCCCCCTGGCGCAGGCCGGCGAGGTCGCGGCGACCTTCGTGGAGGAGTGCGAGGCCCGCGGGCTGGTCGCCTTCGACCCCCAGGAGGGCGAGCTCTTCTGGCCCCAAGGCTGGGCGCCAGAGGCCGAGTGCTGGCTGACCCGCTTCCAGGGCTCGATCCTGCTCGAGCCGGACCCCGACACGATCCGGCGCGAGCTGAAGTCCATGAACGTCGTGGACGTGCCCTACCTCGTCCTCTCCCGCGGCCCAGAGCGCTTCCTCCAGGCCGCCCTCTTCGACGAGGTCGGCTGGGTCCTCGAGCGCCGGCTCGAGGGCGACGCCCACCCCTGGGTGTGCACCGACCCCCTCAAGCGGCGCGAGGTCGCGGAGGCCTTCATCGCCTTCCGCGAGGGCGACGAGGGCTGGGCCCGCAAGCTGAGCTGGGAGCCGGGGGTCTAGCGCCCCTTCTCCGGCTCGAGCTTGGCCCCGATCGGGGCGCCGCGGTCGACCTTGGCGGGGTCCATGAAGTAGAGCGTCTGAGCGCCGGGGTGCACGTAGAGCCGCTGCTTGCTCTCCTTCAGCAGCTCGAGCTGCTTGGGCTCGAGCTGGTAGTCCTGGCCCTCGATCGTGAGCGTTCGCCCCTGCAGCTGCTTGCGCACCCAGGCGTGCGAGAGCGGAATGCACTCCACCTGATATTGGTCCCAGAAGCTCAGGCTGGGCACCACGTCCGGGTAGGTCAGGTAGCTGGGCGGAGTGGCGTAGTACTCCACCCGGTAGGGGTCGACGAGGCGGAGCTCCCAGCGGCCGGCGGCGTTCTTGCGCTCGGCGACGATGAAGGTCTCGGTCCCTCGGTAGCCGTCGGTCTGGACGAGGTCGCCGAGGTAGAGCCGCTCCCCGAAGTGGCGCTCCAGCACGCTCAGGGGGACCTCCACGATCTTGCGGCGGACCCAGTGATGCAGGTAGGCGACGTCCTCCAGCGTGTGAACGGGGACCGCGGGGCGGAGGTGGCTGAAGATCAGCGTGTGGTGGAGCGAGGGCGAGCGCTCGGGCAGCCAGTCCAGGGCCTCGAGGCGCTTGGCCACGCCGTCGTAGTCCTCGAAGAGGGGCGCGTTGATCGCCGAGGGCCGGGTCGTGTCGAGGGCGAAGAGCTTCGCCGCCTTCCCCGGACGCAGCGGGTAGTGCGGGCGAAGCGGACCCGGGCCGTCGGGGCTGAGCCGCCAGGACTCGTATTCGTGGCCCTGGGTGAGCTCCTGCAGGCGGGCGGCGAGGTCGCGGGTCTCGCGACCGAGCGCGGCCGCCTCGGCGAGCTGCAGCGCGAGGCGCACCTCGGCGTAGCGCTCGGCCAGGAGGCGCTGCTCGAGCAAGGGACGCAGCGGCGCGGCGAGCGTCCCCAGCCGAGCCAGCACCTCCGCCGCGCGGCGCCGCAGAGTGCGGTCGGGGTGGGTCAGCGCGGGGGGCAAGGCGGCCAGCAGCTCCTTGCTGGCGGCGCCCAGCGCGCTCGGCTCGAACTCCAGCAGGCACTCGCAGGTCTTGTGGAGGAGGAACAGGTCCCGGCGGGAGAGGAACTGGACCACGTGGACGACGGCCTGAGGCCCGAGCTTGGGGAACACCTTCCAAGCGGGGTGATAGAGCGTGTTGCTCCAGCGCGGCGGGGGAGGGTAGCTGCGGCCGGTGGGCTCGCCGTTGCGCACGCTGGCGGCCAGGGCGGGCGCGGCCGCCTCGCCCGCCGCCGGCCCGATCTCGCCGAAGAGCTGGACCAGCTGGGCGCGCAAGGTCGGGTCCTCGGGGCGGCGGCTCTGCGCGCCCCAGTAGGGCCTGCTCATTTCGCTGAGCACGGCGACGAGGGCCTGGACCACCGGGGCCGCCTTGGCCTTCTGCTTGGCCAGGGCGCGCGTCGCCTCGACCTGGAACCGGCGCGAGGCGGGGTCCGTGACCAGGGCCGCCAGGCGCCGCAGGGTCTCGAGCTCGAGGTCCCGCTGCTCGCCGAGGGCGCTCAGCAGGGCTCCTAGAACGTAGGGGGGGTGCTTCTCGCCGAGCTGGCGTTCGAGCTCTGCTCTTGCCTCGTCGGTCCCGAGCTTCCCCAGGGCCGTGACCGCGGCCTGGCGCACGCGGAGGTCCTGGTCCTGGCCGAGGAGCTGGACCAAGGCCGCCTGCGCTTCTGCGGGGAGCACCCGACCCTGCGCGCCCAACACGCCCGCCAGCTGCTCGCGCAGACGCGCGTTGGGGGTGGCGAGGTCGCCGATCAGCGCGCGAGCCTGCGCCGGAGTGAGCTCGGCCTCGCGCAGCCGGGCGGCGATGACCAGGCGCAGGTTGTCGTCCTTGGTCTGGCGCACGACCGCGAGCACCGCGGCGACGTTGGCCTCGCCGCCGACGCGGCAGAGCAGGCCCCCACAGAGCTTGCGCAGTCCCTTGTCGCGCTGGGGGTCGCCCAGGAGCTCGCGCACTCGCCCCTGCAGCTCGTCGTCGACGCTCGCCTTCGCCTGGAGCAGCTCGTAGATCCCGCGAGCCGCGCGCCGATCGTCGTCGCCGAAGATCGCCTCGCGGCACTTGACGGGGGGCCAGGCCGCGTCGTCCTCGTCGGCGGACTGGGCGGAGGCGGTCGTGATCAGCGCGCAGAGGGCGATCGCGCAGCAGCGGTAGGTCATGGGAGCTCCAGCGGCAGAGCCGACCACGCTACCGGCCCGACCCCGGGAGCGCTGCCCAGGTCGACGCCAAAGCACTTGCGAGCCCGTGGGCGAGCGCGCGCGGGCCTGTCGGACCCGCCTCGTAGGTTTGGGTTTCGTTCGCAGTCACTACAGAGGTGTCATGCAAGCCAAACCCGAGGACATTCCGATCCCGCTCCACGTTCGCGAGGAAGCGGAGGCGCTCACGCCAGCGCAGCGCGACGCGCTGCGAGAGCGTTTCCTGACCCTCACGTCGCTCGAGACGGTGACGCTGCAGCAGCGGCTGACCCTGCTCCGGCTGCTCGACGCCGCGAAGGTGTGGGAGGGCTGGCCGACCTGCGCGGAGTGGCTGTCCTTCGAGACCAGCCTCAGCTTGGTGACCGCCCGCACCCACGTGCGCGTCGCCCGACAGCTGGCCTACCTCCCCGTCGTCGACGAGGCCTTCGCGCGGGGCGAGCTGAGCTACACCAAGGTGCGGCTGCTCTGCAGCGTGCTCAAACCCGAGGTGACCGACCCCAAGTACGAAGGGCGGCTGGTCACTCAGGCGCGCTGCCACACCACGGAGCAGCTGCGACGGGTCCTGGGCTGCGCGCGCAACGTCCTCGAGGGCGGCGACGAGGCCGCCGCCGAGCGCGAGCGTCGCACCGGCCTGCGGGTGGAGCAGCTCTCGGGCGGAATGACCGTGATCCAGTGCTTCCTCCCCAGCGACGTCGCGGCCCGCGTCCTGGGCGTCGTCGAGTGCGCGCTGGAGGACCTGGTCAAGAGGCGGCGGCGCGCCCCCCAGCCCGTCGACGAGCTCGTCGAGACGCTGGAGGAGCTGGAGACCGAGGCGCAAGCGAAGTCCAGCCAAGGGGAGGCCACCGGCGAAGCCAGGGACGCCGAGGGCGAGGCCGCGGCCGGAGAGGGGGCCGAAGAAGAGCCTGGGATCGTCGCCGGCTCCGCGGCGGATCCCACCGGCTCCAACGGGCCGCGGCGGGTCGGCGATCCTGCGGGATCGCCTTGGACGCCTGGACTTAGGCCCGCGGCTGGCATGGCCGACGGGTTCGTGGCGGTGTTCGAGCACTACCTCGAGCACCGCAGCTGCGCTCAGCCAGGCAAGCCGGGCGAGGTGCTGCTAACCGTCTCGGCCGACACGCTCACGGGGACCATGGCGAACCGCTGCCACCTCAGCCCCGCGCTCGTGCAGCAGTGGACCTGCGACGCGGTCGTGCAGCCCGTCCTGACCGACGCCCAGGGTGAGGTCCTCGACGTCGGGCGCCGCCACCGGGTCGTGCCGCCTCGCCTGCGCCGCGCGCTGGGGCTTCGCGACGGGGAGGCCTGTCAGTTCCCCGGCTGCGGCGCGCGCGCCTTCCTGGAGGCGCACCACCTGAAGCCGTGGCTCGCGGGCGGAGAGACCAAGCTCGACAACCTGGCCCTGATCTGCCGCCGCCACCACCGCTTCCTGCACCAGGCCAAGTTCAGCGTGGAGCTGAGCGAGGAGGGGCTGGTGTTCCGAGACCCCAGCGGCAAGGCGCTCTCGCTGCCGGAGCTGCCGGTCGTCCACGACCCGCGCCGTGAGCTCGACGCGCTCTTGCGCGAGTCGCGCCCGACGTCGGGCGGATTGAGGTGCCTGGACGGAAAGCGGAACTACGAGTTCCACAGCGCCGCCAATGGGTTCATTCACGGCGTACGGCGCGGCCAAATGAGAGGCCCGCTCGCGCCGGCCGATCACTTTTCGGCGGCCCGCTTCGCGGGCCTGTCGCCTGCGGCGACACGGAATGCGCTCGGACAGGCCTGCACGAGCCTCGACGCTTCTGCACGAGTCCCTTCGCCCTGTCCTCCCGATTCTCGCAGGTCTCGTCCCCGCCCTCGTGGCTGATGCCGGACGGGACCTACGCGCTATGACCCGCCTAGCCCACTCACCCAACCCACAACGCTCAGCGGCCGTCGAGGCGCTCGAGCATGGCGTGCAGACGGTCCTTGAGCTGGTCGCGCACGTCGGGGCCGGGGGAGGCCCAGCCCACGACGTCGACGACCTGCCCGGTGGGGTGGAGCACGGCCACGGCGAGGGTGGGGAGCCGGGGGCCGAACACCGCGCGGCAGAGATCGGTCTCGGGTTCGCCCGCGCGCAGGATCACGACCCGGGCCATGGAGTCGATCCGCGGGCGGAGGTCCATGAGCACCTCGTCCAGCTTGGCGCGCAGGCCGGGGTTCTCGGGCCAGCGCACGGCCAGGATCGGGGCCTTGGCCGCGCGGGTCGCGGCGATCAGGTTTCGCTCGCCGCGGCGGAAGGGCAGGCCGCCCAGCCACTCGGTCCCGTCCACGGGGCGGAGGGCCAGCTGACCGGGGCCCGCGCGCTCGAGCTCGCCGCCGGCCCAGAGGGCGAGCCGCGTCAGGCCGGCGCGCCAGGTCACGCGCTCGCCGAACTCCTCGTCCTTGGGCAGGACGAAGCCGGCCAGGTCGGGGGCGACCTCGACCCGGACGCAGCCGTAGCCGCCGAGCAGGCGCGCCAGCCCCGCGACGCTCAGGCCCGCCACGCGCCGGAGCTCGACGCTGGTCAACGGCCGCAGGACGCGCCCGTGCGGGCGGCTCTCGACCACGCAGCCGCTCAGGCGAGCCAGGTCGGCCAGCGCCATGCTCCAGGGCAGGTCGACGCAGCGATAGTCGATCCGGGCCACGACGGGCTCGGCGAGATGCACGGTGCGTCCCGCCTCGCGGGCCAAGGCGGTGAGGGCTTCGTTGAGGGGCGCCCCCTGCAGACTCAGGCTGACGGTCTGCTCGGAGATCCCGCCGCCCACGACGCGGTCTCCGCGTTGGGGTCGGACGTCGCCCAGCAGCGTGAGCGGGACGACCTGCGCCAGGCCGCGTTGGAGCTGGACGACGCGGACCAGGCCCAGGCGCTCGAAGCCCCGCTGGAGCTCCAGCTCCTGCCCGACCTCGAGCCCCTCGCCGTGGATCCAGTAGATCTCGTCCGCGTCGCTCACGACGCCGCCCGAGTAGTCCCGCGGCGGCGCCGCGCTCCGGCGACCGCTGCCGCTCCAGTCGACGAGGTCGGCCCACAGCCGATCGCGGTCGAGGCGGCCGAGGCTCTTGCTCCAGGCCTGGGCCGGGTTGCGCCCGCCAAAGTAGAGCGCCCGCCCGCGCCCGATCTTCCAGGTCGCGAGCAGGGGCCAGCCGGCCTCGTCGCTGGCGATCAGCTCGGCCCCCGGGCGGAGCACCCCCGCGCGGACCCCGTCGCGCAGCCCGGGCAGCTCCTCGGAGTGGTGGGTCATGGCGTTCAGGAGCGGGATCGAGGGGTGCCCCTTGCTCATGACCTGGACCCGGGGGCGAAGGGGCGCCCAGGGTCGAGCGAACTCGGCGTCGATCACCGGGGAGAGCCGGCGAAGGGTGAGCGAGTCCGAGATCGGCGCCTCGCCGAGCAGGACCAGGCCGCCGCCCGCGTGGAGGAACTCCTCCAGGGGGAGCGAGCGCAGCAGCTCCTCGGCGATCGGGGTCTGGATCACGAGGGTCCTGGTCCGGCCCAAGCGCTCGGCGGGGTCGACGAAGGCCGTGTCGCTCGCGATTCGCCACACCGAGCACAGGCCGCCCAGGATCGGACCCGGGCCGCTGGCCTGGTCGGTGACGTACCAGCGCTCGGTGGCCTCGACGCGGGGCGTCGGGGTCGTCGCCGAGCTCGTGGGGGTCGGGAAGCGGCTGGCCTCAGCGAAGAGGCGGTCTCGCTGCTGCGCGAGTCGGGCCGCGCGCTCGGCGGCCTGCTGCTCCTCCCAGTGGCCGACCTCGAGCGCGAGCGCCGCCGCGCCGACGACGCCGACCAGCAGCGCCAGCGCGGTCCAGCCGGCCTTCTGCAGCTTGCCGCGGCTGAGCGGCAGAGGGCTCAGCTCGGCGGCGTCGCGAGCGCGCACCAGCGAGCTCTCGTCGCAGCCGGCGACCGAGCAGCGGCCGTGCTCCAGGAAGCAGTCGGCGTGGTGGGGCGCCAGGCAGGAGGCGCAGTAGCCAGCCTCGCTGCGGACCAGCCCGTCGTGGCAGTAGGAGCAGCGCACGCCGAGGGTCAGCTCGACCTTGGGCTCCCCGGTGTGGGGAGTCTGCAGCTCGGCAGCCTGCGCCTCGGTGATCGCCGCCTCGACCCGCTCCCAGAGGGCGTCGTCGAGGGACGCCTCGGCAGGCTCGAGGCGGCCGGCCTCGTCGAGGGCCTCCTCGTAGCGCTCGCGCTCGAGGCTCAGGGCCGGCTCCGCCTCGCGAGCGGTCTCCCAGGTCAGCTGCTCCTCGTCGTCGAGGAGGTCGAGGGCGCTCCAGGCGAGGAGCTCGTGGGGGCTGCTCACAGGGCACCTCCGGGGGCGAACACGCCGCGCTCCCGCAGGGCGCGCTCGAAGTGGGTCGCCGCCTCGCGGAGGCGGGTGCGGGCGGTGCGCTCGCTGCTGCCGAGGGCGTCGCCCAGCTCGCGCATGCTCAGGCCGTGGTGGTGACGCAGGAGCAGCGCCGAGCGCGGCTCGGGGTCGAGGGCGGCGAGCGCCTCCCGGACCAGCTCCTGCTTCTCGCGCGCCTCGCAGGCCCGGGTCGGATCTGCGCCGCCCGGCTGGCGGCGGGCCAGCTCGTCGTCGAGGCGGATCAGCTTGCGCTGGCGGCGCAGCTGCCCGATCCCCACGTTGCGGGCGATCCGCAGCAGGTAGGGGCGCAGGGGCCGCGCGGGGTCGAGGCGCTCGCGCGCGCCGTGCAGGCGCACGAAGGTCTCCTGGAGCGCGTCCTCCGCCGCCGCCCGCTCGCCGAGCAGCCGGCGCAGGAAGAGGAAGAGCTCGGGCGCGAAGTGCTGGTAGACCTCGCGGAAGGCGTCGGGCTCGGCTCGGCGGCAGCGCTCGACCAGCGCGCGCTGGTCGACCTCCTCCGTCCGGCTGGAGCTCCGCTCTCTCATGGCTGCGATCGTCACATCCCCCTGTACGCAGCTCCACGCCCCGACCGGCAAGATTCGCCACAAGTCCTTACCCGGGAACGGCGCAAGGGTGCAGAGCCTGGGGAGAGCGCGTGCATTGGCCACCCCCCGCTGCTACACACAGGGCGTGCTCACCCTGAGTTGGACCGACGACGTCGACAGCCGCACCAACCGCTACGTGCGGCGTTGGATGCGCCACTTCCCGCTCCTGCGGGCGTCCTACGTCGAGAGCTGGTGGGAGGCGCTCCGCCACGCGGCCCTCCCGGGCGAGCTCCTGCCCCTCAGCGCCGAGCAGCGCGACCTCTTGATCGAGGACCACTGGCGCCGGGTCACGGGCCGCAGCGCGCCCTCGCCCTCGGCCTTCGAGGCGATCGTGGTCGGCCTCGAGGAGCGGATCCTCCGCGCCCAGCGCTTCTCGCCCACCGGCGCCGCCTTCGTGCGCCTCGGCTCGCGCGCCCCCCTGGACTCGGTCCAGGGCCTCGACGCCGAGTTCCAGGTCGACGGCGGGACCGAGGCCCTCGAGCTGCTCCTCGACAGCGAGCGGGTGTTCGACGACCTCTGCCTGGCGCAGGAGTGCCACTACGAGCCCGCGATCCTGGTCCGCCCCTGGCTCGACGTGCCCCCCGCCTCCGAGCTGCGCGCCTTCCTGCGCGGGCGCGAGCTGGTCGGGCTCAGCCAGCGCCACGCCTGCTCCCCCCTCCCGGTCCTGATCGCGCGCGCGGACGACTACGAGCGCCAGGTCCAGCTGCGCTGCGAAGAGCTCGCCGAGCGCTGGCCCCTCGACGACCTGGTCGTCGACTTCGCCTGCCTCGAGGACGAAGCCTGGGTGGTCGACCTGCACCCCTGGCTGCCCTGGACCGAGGGCGCCCTCTTCTCCTGGGAAGAGGACGACTTCGCCGACTACGCCTTCCGCTACCTCCGCCACCGCGAGCCCGGCGCCGCCTGGGGCGAGTGAGCGCGGGCGGGCCGTCTGTTGCTCGACGGGCGGGCCAGTTGAGCCGCGAGCGCGCCCCCAGTTGAGCCGCGAGCAAGCCCCCCTCAGACTGTGCGGCGGGGAGGACCACCATGACTCGAGTCGGGATCTCGCTGGCCGCGCTGCTCGCCCTCACAACCACAGCAGCGGCCCAGGAGCGCGAGGGCAAGACCTACGTGCTGGTGGTCGGCATCAACGACTACGCCGACGCCAAGGTCACTGACCTCAAGTTCGCCGAGGCTGACGCTCGAGCCGTTTACGACTTCTACGCTAACGACGCCGCCAGCCCGACCTCAGCCGAGCGGGTCAAGCTGCTCATCGGCGCGCAGGCCACTCAACGAGGCGTCCTCCGTGCACTGCAGAGTCACCTCGTGCGGCAGGCCGTTCGGCCAGAGGACACGGCGATTCTCTACTTCGCTGGCCACGGCTTCCTCGACGCTGCGGGCGACGCGTATCTGGCCTGCCACGACACCGAGGCCGATGGGCTCGCGTACAGTTCGATCAGCGCCATGCAGCTCCAGACGCTCTGGAACAGGATCGGTGCGAGACAGCGGATCCTGATTGCCGACGCGTGCCACAGCGGAGCACTAGCCGACATCCGCCCCTTCGGTGGAGTTGGGAAGCGCGTGTTGCCCAAACCGCGGGCTAATGACACCCGACGCTCCCTCGTGATCGCCGCCGCCAGCAACAATCAGTTCAGCGTCGAGGACAAACAGGCCAAGCACGGCGTCTTCACAGCAACCCTGCTCGCTGCCCTGCGCGGCAGAGCCGACGAGAACCGAAACAAGGTCGTGACAGCGGCCGAACTGCGGAACTACCTGGAACGAGAGGTTCCGATTCGCGCGCGGACCCAGGGTGGTGTGCAGAACCCGGTCGTGACCCTGCATGGCGGAGTCGCCGGCCTCGGCATGAGCCGACCCGGCGCGGGACCAAGACCGCTGAGCAAGAGCGAAGCCAGGGCGAAGCTAGAGGCGGAGAAGCGGGCGATAGCCGAGGCTGAGCGACGCGTCGAGGCTGAGCGACGCGCCAAGGCAGAGCTGGCAGCGGTAAAGGCCAAGGCCGAAGCCGCAGAGCTGCGACAGAAGGTCGCCGAGTTGGAGGGCAAGAAGGCCGCCGCGGAGAAGGCGAGACTGGAGGCCAAGGCGGCTCGACAGCGCGAGCGCGAGCTGGCGGCGAGTTCGAAGAGTGGCAGTACGAGTGATTCGCTGCCAGTGCCCTACCAGGCCGGCGATTACCTGTCAGCCGTGGAGAGGGCCAAGGCCCTGAGTGATTTTCGCTACGTCCAGACACGTAGGTTTACCTGTGGGTCCATTAGCCATGAGGTTGCCTGCTTCCGGCACACCAAGACGGGCCTGTATTTCCGCTTGGTCCCGGGCGGGAGCTACCTGCGCGAAGACAAGAAGACAGTCACGGTACGGCCGTTTCTGTTGTGCGCGACCGAGTGCACGCAGGAGGCATGGAAAGCGGTCATGAGGAGTTCCATTCACGACCTGCAACGGAAGCACAAGCCGCGATATGTGAGTTTGGAGTTGAGCGGTTTGGGCCCCAAACAGCCGATGTACTTGGTGGATTGGGCGACCGCCAAGGAGTTCTGCCGGAGGAGTGGGCTAAGACTTCCCAGCGAGTCGGAGTGGGAATACGCCTGCAGGTCGGGGTCGCGCGGACCCTACGCCGGAGGCGACCGCGATGCCGCACTGCTGCGGCTGGGATGGTTTCTTCGCAACTCGGGACACAGGCTCCTGCCAGCCGGCACGAAGCGGGACTTCAAGAAGATCAGGGGCGAGTGGGGCTGCGGGACCCACGTCGTTGCCGAGAAGCTACCCAATGCATATGGACTCTTCGACATGCACGGCAACGTTTGGGAGTGGTGTGAGGACGCGTTCACGGACAACTACCAGGGGGCTCCCAGCGACGGCAGCGCATGCACGAACGGAACCCGAGCGAACTGCCGCACAATCAGGGGTGGCTCCTGGAGAGACCCCGCCACGGCCTGCCGCTCCTCTGTCCGGGACGGTGTTCCGCCGAGCGTCTTGGGGGGGCACTTGGGCTTCCGCCCCGCAAGGTCGCTGGACTGATAGCAAGCGTCTGGTTTCGTTTGGGCCGGCTGGCCGCTCGCGCTCGGCTGCGCGAGCACGCCAAGCTGCACTGCCGCGTGCGACTTGGCGCAAACGCTTTGGCGACTCTGCGCTGAAACAGATCTCGCTGCGCCGCTCTCACTCCTCGCGGCTGATCACGCGGTAGGCGCAGGGCACCACCAGCAGCGTCAGCAAGGTCGAGGAGAGCAGGCCCGAGATCAGGGTCACCGCCAGGGGCGCGCGCAGCTCGGCGCCGTCGCCGGGGACCAGGACCAGCGGGAGCAGGCCCAGCACGGTGGTGGCGGTGGTCATCACGATCGGGCGGAGGCGGTCGCTGCAGGCTTCGACGAGGGCGTCCTGCAGGGCCGACCCGCTGCGGCGGAGCTGGTTGACCCGGTCCACGAGCAGGATCGCGTTGTTGACCACGATCCCGGCCAGGACGACCACGCCGATCAAGACGACCACGCTCAGGGGCGTGTCGCTCAGCCACAGGCCGAGGGCCGCGCCGGCGCCCGCGAGAGGCACGGCGCCCAGAATGATCAGGGGGTGCACGAAGGACTCGAACTGGGCCGCCAGGACGAGGTAGACGAGCAGCACCGCGAGGCCGATCGCGAAGGCCAGCCCGCGGAAGGCGGCGCCCATCTCCTCGGCGCTGCCGCCGAGGTGGGCGAAGGTCCCGGGCGGGAGGTCGAGCTCCCACAGGAGCGCGCGCACGTCCTCGGCGGCGCCGGCCAGGTCGCGCCCGGCGACCTCGGCCCGCACGACCGCGACGCGGCGCTGGCCCTCGCGCCGGATCTCGGCGGGGCCGCGCTCGACGATCACGCGCCCGACCGAGCGGAGGCGGATCGGCGGCGCGCCGGGGGGCGAGACGATCACGCGCTCGAGGTCGGCCACCGAGGCGCGGGCCTCGGGCGAGAGCACGACGCGGATCGGCAGGTCGCGGTCGCTGCGGACCAACTCGGTCTCGACGCTGCCGCGCACGGCCACCTCGAGGGCGCGGCTGACGCTGGCCGCGTCGAGCTCGTATTGGGCCAGCTTGCGCCGGTCGAGGCCGATCCGAATCTCCGGCCGCCCGCCGCGGGCCGAGGAGCGGAGGTCGGTCAAGCCGGGGACGGCGGCCATGGCGGTCAGCACCCGCTCGGCCCCGCGCTCGAGCGCGCCCAGGTCGCGGCCTTCGACCAGCACCTCGAGCGGGGTCTGGACGCTGACCAGCCCCGCCTTGCGGAACACGGGCGCCAGGAGCCCGGGCTCCTCCAGGACCCGCCGCCGCAGGGCCTCGCGCACGCGCGCCTCGCCGGCCGCCCCGGCGCCGGGCCGCAGCCGGACCAGCAGCTGACCGACGCTCTCGCGCAGCTCGTCGGGCTCGCCGGCGCGGCTGATCGAGCCGGCGGTCGAGAACACGGCCTCGACCTCCTCGAACTCGGCGGCCGCCTCGGCGACGCGCGACAGGGTCAGGTCGGTCTGGCGCAGGCTGGCCCCGCGCGGGAGCGAGAGCTCGAGCTGCACCAGGCCCGGGTGCATGTCAGGCAGGAAGTCCGCGCCCAGGCGGGTCGCCTGATAGAGCGAGACCGCGGTCAGCCCGGTCGCCAGCAGCAGCAGGGTCCGCGGCCGCGCCAAGGCGCCGCGCAGGACGCCCGGGTAGGCCGCCGCCAGGCGCTCGTAGAGCAGCGCGTGCAAGAGGCGCAGGGGAGTGAGCAGGACATGGACCACCTGCCCCAGCCAGCGCAGCGGCCGCTCGAAGACCTCGGTCGCGGCGAGCATCGGGATCACCGAGAGGCTCGCGACCAGCGAAGCCAGCAGCGCGAACACGATCGTGAAGGCCTGATCGCGGAAGAGCCGCGAGGCGATCCCCTCCACGAACACCACCGGCAGGAACACCGAGAGCGTGGTCAGGGTCGAGGCGATCACCGCCTGGGACACCAACCCGGTCCCGCCGATCGCCGCCTCCGCCCCAAGGTCCACCCCACTCCTGCCCGTGCCCGACTCACCGTCTCCGGCCCCGGCCCCGTCTCCGGCCCCGGCCCCGTCCCCGTCCCCGTCCCCGGCCCCGGCCCCGTCTCCGGCCCCGGCCCCGGCCCCGTCCCCGTCCCCGTCCCCGTCCCCGGCCCCGGCCCCGTCTCCGGCCCCGGCCCCGTCTCCGGCCCCGTCTCCGGCCCCGTCTCCGGCCCCGGCCCCGGCCCCGTCTCCGTCCCCGGCCCCGTCTCCGGCCCCGGCCCCGGCTCCGGCTCCGTCCCCGGCCCCGCCCCCGTCTCCCTCTCCGTCCTCGCCTGCCATGGCCGCCGCGGCTTCACCCAACGCCGCCGCGATCCCCGCCCGACTCGTCGTCAGCGGCTCACTCGCCTCGGCGCCCGCGCCAGCCCCCGCGCCCCCGCTCGCCCCAGCGCCCTCACCCTCCCCAGCGCCCTCACCCGCCCCAGCGCCGCCGCCCTCCAGCCGCGCGCGCTCGGCCGCGATCGACTCCAGCACCACGATCGCGTTGTCGACGAGCATTCCGATCGCGAGCGCGATCCCCGAGAGCGACATCACGTTCAGCGTGACGTCGAAGGCGCGCATCAACAGGAAGGTCGCCACCAGCGAGAGCGGAATCGCGAAGGCCACGGTCAAGGTCGCGCGCAGGTCGCCCAGGAAGAGCAGCAGCACCAGCACCGCCAGCACGCCGCCGGTCCAAGCCGTCGAGGCCAGGTCGTCCAGCGCCGAGCGAATGAACGCGCTCTGGTCCGCGGTGACCACGTGGTCCACGCCGTCCAGCAGCCCGCCCTGTCCGCTGAGCTGCTGCAAGCGCGCCCGCGCGCTGCCGGCCACGGTCACGGTGTTCTCGCCCGAGGCCTTGAAGATCGCCAGCTCGACGGCCTCGCGCCCGTTCAGGCGCGTGATCACCTCGCGCTCCGCCGTGCCGCGCTGAACGGTGGCGATCTGGCGCAGCCGGACCGCGCCGCTCTCGCGCTGGGCGATCACGACCTCGCGCAGCTCGTTCAGCTCGCGCAGCTCGTTCAACGTGCGCACGCGATACTGCAGCTTGCCCTCGGTCAGGGTCCCGCCCGCGAGGTTCACGCTCTCGGCGGCCAGGCGCGTGCCGATCTCGTCCAGCGTCACCCCGGCCAGCTCCGCCGCGCGCGGGTCGACGTGGACCAGCACCTCCTCCAGCAGGCCGCCCTGGACCCGGGCCGCGGCCACGCCCTCCAGGCGCTCGAGCGCCGGCTTGAGCCGGTCCTCGGCCAGGCGACGCAGGCCGATCAGGCCCTCGCTCCCGCCGGCCTCGCGCGGCGAGAGGGCCACCCGCAGGATCGGCTCCAGGCCGGGGTCGAAGCGCAGCACGCGCGCCGCCTCGGTGCCTTCGGGCAGCTCGACTTGCTGCAGCTTCTCGCGCACCTCGAGGGCCGCGACGTCCATCCGCGTGCCCCAGCGGAAGAGGAGCGAGACCCGGGCTCGGCTCGCGATGCAGGTCGAGCGCAGCTGGACCAGGCCCTGAGTGACCGAGACCGCGTCCTCGATCGGGCGCACGACGAGCGACTCGACCTCCTGGGGCGAGGCGCCGGCGAAGGGGACCTCGATCGTGATCGCGGGGTAGGAGAGATCCGGCAGCAGGTCGAGGGGGACCTTCTGCAGCGAGAGCAGGCCGAACAGGAACACGCCCAGGGCGGCCATGACGGTCGCGACGGGGCGGCGGACGGTGAGGGCGGCCAGGCTCACTTGACGCTGCCCCCGAACCAGCGCCGACCGAGGCGGCGGAGGTCGAAGCTCGCGGCCAGGGCGGCGGGCAGGACCAGCAGGCTGAGCGCGGTCGAGACGACCAGGCCGCTCGCGACCGCGAGCCCGATCGGGCCGTAGACAGCGGCCCCGCTGTCGCCGCGGAACAACTCGGGGAAGAGGTGCTGGCCGACGATCGGCAGCAGGCCGAGCACGGTGGTGGCGGCGGTCATCACGATCGGGCGCAGGCGGTCGGCGCCGGCCCGGCGCAGGCACTCGGTGTCGTCGTGCCCCTCGGCGCGCAGCTGGTGGACGCGGTCCACGAACACGATCCCGTGGTTGACCACGATCCCGATCAGGATCATGAACCCGATCCAGGCCATGGAGCTGAGCCGGGTCTCGGTCAGCCAGAAGGCCCAGGCCACGCCGACCATGGCGAAGGGGACCGTGACCGCGATCACGAGCGCGTCCACGGTCGACTCGAAGAGGCCGCTCAGGACCATCAGCACGAGCAGGAGCGAGAGCCCGATCATCCAGGGGTTCTTGCCCTCCTCGCTGCGCCAGCGGCGCAGGTCTCGGGCCAGGGTGAGCGAGACCCCGCTGGGGAGCGAGATCCCGGCCAGGCGCTCCTGGACCCTCGCCGTGACGGTGCGCACCGAGGCGCCCTCGGTCACGTTCGCGGTCACCGTCGAGACCGCCCGGCGGTCCTCGCGCTGGATCTGGCGCGGGGCGGGGACCGCGCCCAGGCCCGCCACCGAGGACAGGCGCAGCCGGGTGCCGACCGAGGCCCCCGACTCGCGGGTCACCTCGAGCTGGCCGAGGGAGCCGCGCCCCGCCGACTGGCCGCTGAGACGGACCACGACCTCGATCTCCCGATCGCGGGTGCGGAGGTTGGTCACGGCCCGCTCGCTGAGGGAGCTCGCGACCGTGCGCCCGACCTGCTGGGCGCTGACGCCGAAGCGCGCGCCGGCTTCGCGGTCGGGGCGGACCTCGATCCCGCCCGAGGCCAGCTCGTCGCCGAGGCTGACCTCTTCGACGCCCTCGACGCCCACGAGCGCGGCCGCGACCCGCCGCGCGGGCTCACGCAGCTCCTGGCTGGAGCGGCCCTGGACCTGGATCGTGACCGCCGAGCTGCGCCCGCCGCGCCGGCTGGCGCCGAGGCTGATCACGACGCCCGGGATCTCGGGGAGCAGCCTGCGCAGGCGCTGGCGGACCTCACCCAGGCTGGGGCGCTCGCCAGGACCCTCGTTGAGCAGCAGCTCGATCTCGTCCGACTCGCCCCCCCAGCGGCGACGCTGCGACTGGGCGTCGGGCTGGAGCTTGAAGGTCGTCGTGAGCGAGCGCAGGTCGAGCTCCTCGCGCTTGGCCATGATCCGCCGCTCGAGGTCGTCGAAGAGCGCGCGCCGCTCCTGCTCGTCGTAGTTGCGCGGGACCTGGATCTTGATGTCGACCTCGCGGTCGCTGTCGCCCATGCCCCAGCTGCGCTCGACGGTGCTGAAGAAGTGGTGGATCTGCCAGCCGCAGAAGGGCAGCACCAGGACCAGGACCGCCCAGCGCCAGCGCAGGCTGCGCTCGATCAGCCAGGCATAGGCCCGCTGGATCGCGCTCGGGCCGCGGGCCGGGCGCGGCGGCCCCAGGAAGCGCGCCGCGAGCAGGGGCACGACCGTCAGGGCCACCCACAGCGAGGCGAACACGGTCACGCACACCATGATCGCGAGGTCGGCGTGCCAGCGCGCGCCCTGGCCCGTGCCCGAGAGCAGGGGCACGAACACGATCAGGGAGGTGACCATGCTGGCCGAGATCGCGGCGCTGACCTCGGACGCGCCGCGGGCGGCGGCCAGCTTGGGGTCGAGCCCCTGATCGCGCAGGCGGACCACGTTCTCGAGGACCACGATCCCGTTGTCGACGACCAGCCCGATCCCCAGGATCAGGCCCATCAGCGAGACCACGTTGAGCGTGGTCGTGATCGCGCCCGCCTCGCGGAGCAGGAACACCAGCGCGAAGCTGACGATCACCGAGCAGGGGATCGTGAGCGCCACCACGAAGGTCGGCCGCAGGCGGCGCAAGAAGAGCAGCAGCACGCCGCACAGGAGCAGGCCGCCGAAGAGCCCGCTCTCCTGCAGGTTGTCCAGGCGCGCGCTGATCCGGCTGGCGTCGTCGGAGAAGATCTCCATTCGGAAGCCGCGGCTGAGCGGGCTCTGGGCCAGAGCCTCGACCTCGGCGCGGACGCGGGTGCACACCGCGACCGAGTTCTCGCCCGACTCCTTGCTGACGCGGAAGGTCAGGGCCTCGCGCCCGTCGAGGCGGGTGATCCGCTCCTTGGGCTCCTCCTCCTCGACGACCGTGGCCAGGTCGCCCAGGAGGTGCTCGCCCAAGGGCAGGGCCGCGACGGCCTCGGCGTCGCCCAGCTCGCCCAGGACGCGCACCGAGAGCACGCGGCCCCCCGAGCGGAGGTCTCCAGCCGAGACGTTGCGGTTGCGCGAGCGCAGAGCGCTGGTGACCTCGTTGGCGGTCAGGCCGGCCTGGGCCAGGCGCTCGCGGCGGAGCTCGACCAGGACCCGGCGACGGGTCAGGCCGCGGACCTCGACGTTGCTCACGCCCGAGAGGCGCGAGATCCGCGGGAGGACGATCTCGTCCACGAAGTCGGGCAGGCGCTCCTGGTCGGCCTCCTCGATCGCGGTCACGCGGAAGCGCAGGACGGGGCGGTCGGTGCTGCGCCAGCGGCGGACCTCGACCCGCCCCAGGTCCGCGGGGAGCTGAGCCCGCGCGCGGTCGATCCGCTCGCGCACGTCGAGGGCGGCCTGGTCGACGTCGACCCCGCTCTCGAGCTCGACCCGGACCGAGGCGCCGCTGGCGGTGGCCGTCGAGCTGAGCGACTCGAGCCCGGTCAGGGAGGCCAGCTCCTCCTCCAGGGGCCGGCAGATCGTGCGCTCGATCTCGCGGGGCGAGCTGGAGCGGTAGGTCGCCTGGACCGTGAGGGAGCGCCCCTCGATCTCGGGCAGGTAGGCCACGGGCAGGCGCGTGAGCGAGACGAGACCCAACACCAGGGCCGCGACCACGCAGGTGACCGTGGCGACGGGGCGTCTCAAGACCAGCTCGGGCAGGGTCATGGGCCGCGCAGTGTCGCAAACGCCACGGGGCAGGCCCCGTGCCAAGGACCGTCTCGGGAGTGTAAAGTTCGCACCCTGTCCGATCGCGGCGAATCGCGTCGAGGGCGGGCTCGTCGTTAGGATCGCGCAGCGACGATCCGCAGGATCCTGCCCTCGCTCTCCTGGAGGCGACCCCCATGACCCAGCGCACCCTGACCCAGCGCACTTCCTTGCTCGCGACCGCCCTGCTGGCGCTGCCGCTCCTGCTCCAGCCCCTCGGGGCGCTCGCCGGAGACGACATCGACCGCGGCGACGTCAAGAAGGCCTTCCGCTCCGGCGACAAGGAGAAGGTGACCGAGGTCCTGAGCGGCCTCGCGGGCAAGCTCGACAAGAAGACGGTCAAGGCGGTGATCGACGACTCCAAGCGCCTGCGCGCGCTCGGCGTCTACGACCAGCTGATCACCACGCTCCGCACCGCCGAGGGGGACGCCCTCGACGAGCTGCTCAAGGCCTACAAGAAGCAGAAGAAGAACGGCGCGATCCGCTTCCTGGTCCTCGACGCCGCCGGCGGAATCGCCGATCCGCGGGCCGAGGAGCTGCTGGTCCAGGCGGCGACCAAGGACAAGGACATGCCGATCCGGGTCCTCGCGATCCGCCTGCTCGGCAAGCGCAAGACCAAGAGCGCGGTCAAGGCGCTGATCCCGCTCCTGATCGAGCTCGAGGGTGAGGAGGACAGCGAGCGCCTCCAGCGCGAGGTCAACGGCGCGCTCTCCAACCTGACCGGCGAGGACATCACGGTCGGCGAGGACTGGCAGAACTGGTGGGGCAGCCACGAGAACGACTTCGCGCCCAAGGGCGAGGACGGCAAGACCGCCGAGCGCGGCAACCTCCTCGACCGGATGGCCAAGGACCGGCCCGCCGAGCTCAAGACCCTGACCCGCATGAAGGGCGGGCAGCTGGTGGTGGTCAAGGGCAACGACAAGGTCCAGCTCGCGCTCAAGGCCCTCGACCTGAAGTACGAGGAGGTCGAGCGCCCCGCCCTCGAGAAGATGAAGCTCGACCCGGTCAACCAGATCGTGCTGCTCAACTGCCCCGGCTCCAAGAGCTTCAGCGAGGCCGGGATCCAGCAGATCCGCAAGTTCGTGGCCGAGGGCGGCTACCTCTTCTGCTCCGACTGGGAGCTCGGCAAGACCCTCGCCAAGGCCTTCCCCGAGGCCTGCCAGTTCCTCAAGGAGTCGCCCAAGGGGGACACCAAGGACGTCAAGATCTTCCCCTTCCCCCAGGGCGCCGAGCACCCGCTGATGCGCGACGTGTTCCCCTTGAACACCTTCACGACCGCGGGCTTCGCCTGGAAGCTCGAGGGCCGCAGCCACCTGGCCAAGATGACCCCCGGGATCGTGCCCCTGATCAGCTGCCCGGACATCAAGGACCAGGGCACGACGATGGTGGCCTTCACCTTCGCCTTCACCTCCAAGCAGGGCGGTCGCCCGGTGACCGGCGGCGCGATCAAGAAGCTCAAGCGCCCGCCCGGGCAGGTCCTGTGGGTCAGCAGCCACTTCAAGCTGCAGAAGGACCCCGAGGGTGACGGCTACGCGCTCCAGCAGCTGCTGCTGAACTTCATCCTCGAGAAGCAGAACCAGGCCAAGCGCTTCAACTAGTTGTTCGAGCGCGCGCGCGAACGAGACGAAGCCCTCGGGCGGCTCCTGGTCGAACAGGAGGCGCTCTCGCGCGAGGACCTCGCGGCGCGCCTGGCCGAGGTCGAGGCGCGCCGCGCCACGACGCCCGGCGCGAGCCTCGCGGGGCTGCTCCTCGAGCGACAGGCGGTCTCGCCCGCCACGCTCGAGGCGGCGCTCAGAGGTGAGGGGGTCGCTCCCCCGCGGGAGCCAGCTGGCCGCCTCGGGCCCTACCGGCTCCTGCGGAAGCTCGGCGTCGGCGGGATGGGCGCCGTCTACG
>MDTG01331686.1_pt1 | contig 20961 bp, 19 predicted proteins | sample 811421 | NCBI WGS metagenome assembly MDTG01 (sample SAMN05326645, study PRJNA326480) | marine metagenome | isolation source: seawater | place: Pacific Ocean: South East | collected 2011
ATTAAATTATTTTTATGTTTTAACTCCAAGAGGTATTACCCAAAAAACAAAACTCACAATAAATTTTATGAAAAGAACAATGATTGAGTATGATCAATTATTTGAAAAAACCAAAAAAGTTAATGATGATCTGGGAATTGGGCACAAAAGTAAAAATTTACCAGATTATGATAAGGATGATATCAAACCTTATAAAAGAATGAGAGAAATTTTTGAAAAAAAAATAGTTGCAAAAAAAAAAATTGATAAAGATGATTAATCTAGACAAATTCTTAACATTCAAACTTTAACTAGTAATCTTAATTAATGAAAAACTTCAAATTTAGTGATCAAAATATGAGAAAAAAAGTTTTTTTTTCAAAAAGTTATTCAGGTTTAGTAAGTATAAAAAAAGATTTTTTTAATGAAAATCAAAGCTACCTCAAAAAAGCTCAAAAAGAATATAAGATTTATTCAAAACAAAAAAAAAGAAAAAAATGTAAAAATTGTGGAGCTAAAATTACCAAACCAATTTTTGTTTCACATAATATTGATTACATCATTTGCAAACGATGTGGTCATCTGAACGGTATATATGAAGATAGTGATAGTTTTATTAAACATCTTTATTATGACAATAAAGGAAAAAATTATACAAAACACTATAAAGGTTATTTCGAAAAAAGAGTAAAGAATATTTATTTACCAAAAATAAATTTTTTAAAAAACATAATAAAAGAGAAATTTGATATACTTGAGCTAGGTTGTGGTGCAGGATATTTTTTAAAAGCTTGCGAAATGAAAAAGATCAAAGCATACGGACTTGATGTGAATAAAGCATTACTTAATGAGGCAAACAAAAATTTGAAGTTAAACGAAGCAAAATATATTAATTCAAATGAAATATGTTCTGTTATTCAAAAATCTAAATGTAAAGTTTTTTCTTTAATAAGTACACTTGAACACCTACAAGAACCAAATAAAATTTTAAAAGCTTTCCAAAAATCTAATATAAAATATATCTTTTTTAATGTGCCTCTTTTATCATTTTCTGTATTTATTGAGAATGTTTTCCAAAAAATCTACCCAAGAAATTTAAATGCTAGTCATACCCATCTATACTCAGAAAAATCTTTGAATTATTTAGCAAAAAAATTTAATTTTGAAATAATTGGAGAGTGGTGGTTTGGAGCAGATATTCATGACTTATTTCGAAGTATACTTTTGAGTGCAAACTTTAAAGATAAACATCAATTTAATAAACATATAAATAAACATTTTTATGAGCACATTGATGAATTACAAAACGTTTTAGATAAAGGAAAATCATGTTCAGAAGTTCATTTAGTTCTTAAAAATAAAAATATAGTGAATTAGTTTAAAAATTATGTGTGGAATAGCTGGTTATATAGATTTTAATCAAAAAATTAATAATTCAATAAAAATAAATAAAATAATTGACTCTTTAAAGCATAGAGGACCAGATAAAAGTGGATATTGGATATCAAAAAACAAAAATATATTTCTAGTAAATACTAGATTGGCAATTCAAGACCTTTCCAAAAATGGTAATCAGCCACTATTGTCAGGCGACGGAAGATACATAATAGTTTTTAATGGTGAAATTTATAATTATAAATTTTTAAAAGAAAAATTAAAAGAGTTCAAATTTAAAAGTAATTCAGACACGGAAGTTCTTTTATATATGTATATCAAATTTAAAGTAAAGTGCTTAAATTATCTAGAGGGAATGTTTGCATTTACAATATATGACACAAGAGAAAAGAAATTATTTTCTGCAAGAGACAAATTTGGAATTAAACCTTTTTATTATTATTATGACAAAAATTTTTTTTGTTTTAGTTCTGAAATAAAAACAATGTCTTTAATGGGCATTAAGAAAAAACATAATGATAAAGCGATTTTAAGGTATTTAGATACCGAATACCATGAACACCAATATGAGACATATTACGAGAATATTTTTAAGATTAAACCTGGAAATTACATGATCATAGATCAAAAGGGAAGAGTCTTAAAAAAAAACTATTTTGATGTGAAAGATAGATATAAATCTATATTGATTCCTTCAAATAGAAATGAAAAAATAAATCTTATTAGAGAACTTATATTTAAAAGTGTTAAAAAAAGTCTAGTTTCTGACGTTCCTATTTCGGTTGCTGCTAGTGGAGGGTTAGACTCATCAATATTACAAATTATTCTCAAGAAATTGGGAAAAAAAATTGACCTAATATCATTTGTATTTAAGGAACAGCAATTTTCAGAGGAAAAATATATAAAGGAAATAAGTGATAAAACTAAATTTAATTACAGAACTATAAATATTACTCCAAATATATTTAAAGAAAATTTAAAAGAATCAATTGATATTCTTGAAGAACCTTTTTCAGGATTACCAATCATATCATATTTATTATGTATAAAAAAATTGGCAAAAACAAAAGTCATTCTAGATGGATCTGGATTAGATGAAGCTAATTTTGGATATGATAAATATACTAATTTAAATTCTAATCAGAATAATTTAGAATATGCTCAGGACGGGTCATTAAGTGTCTACAAAAACATGATCCATTCAAACTTAAAAAAATACAAGGAAAATCTCAGTTTTGAAAAACCATTTAAGGATGAATTCAGAAATAACATGTATGCTGATCTTAATTTTTTTAAATTGCCTAGAGCACTCAAGTTTAGAGATAAATTAGGAATGAAGTTTGGGAAAGAAATAAGGCCTTGTTTTTTAGATGAAGAATTAATTTTTACATTATTAAAACTTGATTATCAGTATCATTATAAAAATGGATTTAGTAAAAGAATATTACGAGATGCCTTCAAAGAGGACTTATCAAAAAAAATTGCTTTTGCTAAAAAGAGAAATATTCAAACACCTCAGACCTTTTGGCTTAGAGGAGAATTATCGAGTTGGTTAAAAAAATTTTTCAATAAATCAGAAATTTGGGATTTAAATTGGATAAATAAAGAAGAATTTTTTAAAAACCTCCGTCTTTTTGAAAAAAAAAAAATTAATAATTCTTTTTTTATTTGGAAAATAATCAACTTAGAATTATGGAGAAAGATCTAAATAATATGACCGACAAAAAATTATTTTTTAATGAACTTTTGCGGGTTATGAAATTACATTACAAAACAAATATTAATTATAAAAAATTTTTAGATAGCTCTTCTATTGAATTAAATAATATAAAAAAAATTGAAAATTTGCCCTTTTTACATATAAACTTGTTTAAATTTTATAATCTTTTTAGTGGAAGTTTAAAAAAAATTGTTACTAAATTAACCTCATCTGGAACATCTGGTCAGGACAAATCTAAAATTTTTTTAGATAAGCAAAATGTATTATTACAAAAAAAAACTTTATTAAATTTACTAAAACAAAACATTTCAAGTGAACGATTGCCTATGATGATTTTGGATAAAAATCCTATATTCCAAGAAAAATCAACTTATAGTGCTAAAATCGCAGCAATATATGGTTTCTCCTTAATAGGTAAAAACTATTTTTACCTTGTAAAGAAAAATGGACAAATTGATTATCAGGGATTTAAAAAGTTTTTAAAAGAAAATAAAAATAAAAAAATATTTTTGTTTGGGTTTACTTATGATGTTTTCTTAAACCTTATAAAAAAATTTAAAAAAACTATAAAAATCGATTTAAGCAACTCTATTCTTCTTCATGGTGGAGGATGGAAAAAAATGGAGGAATTAAAGATTAGTAAAAATTTATTTAAATCTAAATTAAGAAAAAAATTTAATATAAAAAAAATTATTAATTACTACGGTGTTGTTGAACAAACAGGGTCAGTATTTTTTGAGTGTGTGAAATGCAGCAAGTTAATTTCAAACCAATACGCAGATATAATAATAAGGAAAACAAATTTACAACCTTGTAATAAAAATGAGATAGGTTTAATTCAACTCTTGTCTACAGTGCCCAGATCATATCCAGGAAACTCTATTTTATCTGAAGATCTAGGCATCTTATATGACAATAATTGTAAAGCATGTAAAAAAAATTTTAAGTCATTCAATGTTTTAGGAAGAATTAAAAAAGTAGAAGTTAGAGGTTGTAGTGATGCAAATTAAAAACAAAAAAATAAAAATTTTGATAGGTCAAAGCACTATAAAAGTAATTAATGCACAACCTTTTAATAAAATAACAATGGAATTTTTATCTTTATTTTCAAAAGAAATATTCAAAGAAAAAAAATCAAAAAAGTATAGTGATTTAATAACCCTCGGTTTTTGGTGCAGAAAGCAAAATTTAGAAAACTTAAAAAAAATTTATTTAGATAATTTTTTTAGAACTGGTCTTGGAATATTATTTCATGTTCCTCCAAGAAATGTTCCAGTTACAGCCATTTACAGTTTTATTTTTGGAATTATATCTGGTAATTCAAACATAATCAGAATTTCAGATCCAAAATTAGAAAATATAACTCTAATATTAAAGATCCTTAAAAAACTTTTGAATAAAAAAAAATTTAAACTTATTAAGCAAACAAATTGTTTTATAAATTATGAGCAAGATGATGAAATTTCAAATTTGATATCTAAAGGAGTTGATGGAAGACTTATATGGGGAGGTGATAAAACAATCGAAAAATTTAAAAATTTTTCTACCAAATTAAATTGTATAGATTTGATGTTCGGTGACAAATACTCACTAAGTATATTAAATTCTAATAAAATTTTGGAATTTACAAAAAGTAAACTCAATAAATTTATTGAAAATTTTTATAATGATATTTTTCTGATGGATCAAAATGCATGTTCATCTCCCCATTTGGTTTGTTGGACTAAAAATAGTTCATTAAAAGAAATCAAAATATTTTGGGAAAAGCTAGATAACTTTGTAAAAAAAAAATATCTATTAAGTGATTACATTTCTAGCAAAAGATTTTTAACTTTAAACAGAATTCAAATGGATCACCTAAATGTGAAGTTACTTAGGAGTTCTAAAAGTTTTTATGTATTAGAATTATCAAAATTACACAAGAATATTAACGATCTGAGAGGGTTTGCTGGTATAGTTTTTCAATATCATTTGAAATCATTGAATGAAGTATTATTCGTTCTTTCAAGAAAAATTCAGACGATTACTTACTTTGGTTTACAAAAAAAAGATTTAATAAAACTTTTAAACTCTAACAGACTAAGGGGTATTGATAGAGTAGTACCAGTTGGTCAAGCCTTAAATGTAGATCTTAAGTGGGACGGGTATAATATTGTAGAGAGATTAACAAGAGTTATAGATATAAAATAGTTTATGCAATTAAATAAAGATCAGATCAAAGAAATTCAACAAAATCGAGAACCATACTTGATGTTGGACTATGTGACAAATCTTGTTCCTGGAAAGTTATGTGATAGCTATAAGGATCTAAATGAAAATGAATGGTTTTTTACAGTACATTGGCCTGGGGATCCTAATATGCCAGGCATGCTCCAAATTGAAGCTTTAGTTCAAACTGCAGCAATATCAATATTGTCTCTTCCGAATAACAAAGGTAAGGTTATGTACTTAACTTCTGCTAACAATGTAAAATTTATTAAAAAAATTACTCCAAAAAAAAGATTTTATATAAAAACTGAAATAATTTCTTATAAAAGGGGCATTGCTGAGTGTGCAGGAACAGGAATAGTTGATGATAAGGAAGCTTGTAAGGCTGAATTTAACCTGATATTGCCTAGTGAAATTGAAAAATATAATATAAAAAAAAAAATATAACTTGATATGCCTATTGCGTCTTCATTATTGAAAAAACCTCGTTTAGTAAAAAAACTTAAAGAATTTTATGATTATGTTCAATATAATGATGGAAAAGTTGGCACTAAAACAAGAGGTATTGATCTAAACTTTAATAACGCTTGTAATTTAAGATGCAAATATTGTTTTACTAATTCTCCAAAGGGGGATCATGTTAAAGAGTATTTGGATTATGATGCAATAGCTAGAGTTGCAGATGAAGCTGATGAACTTGGTTACTTTGAATTTGATCTCCAAGGTGGAGAATTATTACTTCAACCGAATAAATTATTTAAAGTTCTTGAGGCAATAAAACCTGAGAGGTTCTATTTATATTTAACAACCAATGGATATTATTTGGATGAAAAAATGGCAAAAAGATTGGCTGAAGCCAATGTTAGTAGAGTTTCAGTCAGTATAGATAGTATGGATGAAAAAATTCATGATGAAATAAGAGGTAGAAAAGATTCATGGAGAAGAGCGATGGAGGGTTTAAAGCACGTTCAAAAGGCCGGGATAGATCCATATCTAAACATTACCGTCGGACATTACAATGCTCACACTGATCACTTAAAGCAGTTATTAGATTATTCAAAAGATCAAAAATATAAAACTCTTCTAAATGTAGCTGTACCAGCAGGCATGTGGCAAAAAGCAGAGGAAATTATATGTGACGAGAAAGATAGGCAATATCTAAGAAAAATTAGAAAAGAATATAAAAACTTAGTCAGGAATATTTGGAATCCATTTGATAAAACTCATGAGGGAATTTTAGGATGTACTACAGTCAATAGGTTATATATTACTCCAATAGGAGATGTTTTAGTTTGCCCATACGTTCACATAAAAATAGGAAATATATTTAAGCAATCTTTAAAAGAAATAGTTGATTTTGGCTTTAGAATTAAACATTTTAGAAATCATAGTGATTTGTGTTTAGCTGGAGAGGATAAAAGTTTTATTAGTAAGTTTATGACTAAGCAAGGTCAATCAATTTTTAAACCAGCCGATGCTAAAGAAATTTTTTCAAAAGAAGATTTTCTATAGATTAAATGTTAAAAGGAAAATTAGCATTGATTACAGGATCCAAAAGTGGAATTGGGAATTCTATTTTAAAAATATTTGCTGAAAATAAAGCTGATATAATTGCCTGCGCTAGAAAAAAAGATAAGTCTTTTGAAGAAGAATGTAAAGAATTAAGTAAAAAATATTCAGTAAAAGTATTTCCTACATATTTTGATTTAGGGAATGAAGACAATTTAAAACTCGAGGTAAATAAAATATTATTATCTCACAAAAAAATAGATATTCTTGTAAATAATGCTGGTGAAATAGATACCTCAGCATTTTTGATGACAAAGATTGAAACATTTAAGAAAATATTTCAAGTTAATTTTTATTCTCCGGTTTTACTTATGCAGATGGTTATCAAAAATATGATTAAATATAGAAGTGGCAGTATTATAAATATTTCATCGATTTCAGCTTTTGACTCAAATGAAGGAAGATCTGCATACTCCGCTTCAAAGGCAGCTTTAAATAGTATTTCAAAAACTGCAGCGAGAGAACTTGGAAAAATAAACATAAGAGTAAATAATATTGCCCCAGGTTTGATTGATACTAAAATGTTAAATTCAAATACCAATAAAGAAATTATAAAAGAAATGATCAATAGATCCTCTTTAAAAAAAATCGGAAGTTCTAAAGATGTTGCCAGTGCAATTTTATTTTTGGCCTCAGATATGTCATCTTATATCAGTGGTGAAACTATTAAAGTTGATGGCGGTATGTAAAGTATGAATGATATAAATCATATAATTAGATTTTCAAAAAGGATAAGAAAAAATATTTTAGATATGTCATTGAGCGCAGGCTCTGCGAGTGCTCATTTTGGAGGAGCCATGTCTTCTGTTGAAATAGTTTCATCACTTTATTGTTCAATTATGGACTATAACAAAGATAATTATAAGCTTCCAAAAAGAGATAGATTTATTTTAAGTAAAGGACATGCTTGTTTGGTTCTTTATTCTGCATTAGCTGAAAAAGGCATAATTAAAAAAAAAGAATTATCCACTTTTGAAAAAAATAATTCAAACTTACTTGGCCACCCCGTAATTAATAGAAATTTAGGTATAGAATTTTCAAATGGAAGTCTCGGTATGGGTTTGTCACTTGGAATTGGAACTGCTATATCTTTAAATAAAAAAAAGTTAAATTCTAATGTTTATGTTCTTCTTGGTGATGGAGAGTGTAATGAAGGGTCTGTTTGGGAAGCAGCTATGTTAGCTAATTCTTTGAGATTAAGAAATCTTTGTGCAATAATTGATTGTAACGGTTACCAGCAAACAGGGTTAAACATAGATATTTTAGATTTAGAAAATTTAGAGAATAAATGGAAAAGTTTTGGGTGGACCACCTTTTCGATTAACGGTCACAATGTAAATGAGATTATTTCAGCGTTAAAATTTCAAACAGAAAAACCAAAAGTTATTTTAGCCAAAACAATTAAAGGAAAAGGCTTTTCTTTTTCAGAAAATAATAACGATTGGCATCATAAAATAATGACAAAAGAGACTTATGATAATGCATTAAGAGAATTAAGATTAGATGAAAATTGATTTCAATAAAATTAAAATGTTATCTACAATCGGATCAAGAGCATCCGTAGGTTTACATTTACTTGATATAGCAAAACTCAACAAAAATTTAATGGTTCTTACTTCTGATGTATCTACATCTGCTGGACTAGATAGGTATAGAAAAAAATTTTCAGACCAGTATTTAGATGTTGGTATTGCTGAACAAAATTTGATTGGAGTGGCAGCAGGATTAGCATCGGAAGGACACGATGTAATAACTACAACATTTGCTCCTTTTCAAACAATGAGGTGTTGTGAGCAAATAAAAGTAAATTTGGGTTACATGAAACATAAAGTGACAATGATAGGATTAGCTAGTGGATTAGTTTTAGGTAATTTGGGCTATACTCATTGCTGTATAGAAGACATATCTGTTCTTCGAGGCATACCAAATATATCAATAGTTTCTCCGTGTGATAGTTTTGAAACAATCAAAGCTATTGATGCCTCTATTAAAAATAAACAGTCAACTTATATAAGAATTACTGGCAGCACAAATAATCCAATTATCTTTAAAAAAAATTATAATTTTAAAATAGGCAAAACAATAACTTTGGAGAATGGAAAGGATATTTGTATTTTTGCAACAGGTCCAATCATAAAAGAGGCTTTAATTGTTAGAGAATTATTAAAAAAAAAAAAATTGATGTGAAAGTTGTGAATGTTCACACTTTGAAACCTATAAATAATACAGAAATAAAAAATCATATAGAAAAGAAAAAGCTGGTCGTTACTTTAGAAGAACATAACATTATTGGTGGACTCGGCTCAGTTATCTCAGATGTTTTATCTTTAGAAAACCATACACCTTCCTTAATAAAAATAGGAATAGAAGATAAGTACGACAAAGGAGGCAGTTATGAGTTTCTGAAAAAAAAACATAATTTAAATGCAAAAAAAATTATTCAAAAAATTTTAAAAAAAATTAATTCTTAATTTCTTGACAAAAATATTTATAAAAACTAGATATCTCCTAAATGTCAAACTTAGTAAATTATAAAAAAGCATTTGTTGAAGCTCTTTCCTTAAAATCAGATTTTGATTTTGAAAATTTAAAATATCAATCAATTGATGAGTGGGATTCAATTGGGCATATGACTTTAATTTCAAATTTAGAAGAAAAGTTTAAAGTAACATTCGAGACAGATGATATTGTGGATTTTAGTTCATTTAAAAAAGGAAAAAAAATACTGCAGAAATACAAAGTAAAAATTTAATTAGCATTGAAAAAACTAACAGTAATTGTTTATCATTATATTAGGCCAGTTAAACGGTCAAAATATCCAAATTTGAAAGCTCTGGAAATTGAAATTTTTAAGAAACACTTAAATTACCTCTCAAGAAAATATTCAATTATTTCTTATGAAGAATTAATAGACTTTCTAAAAAATAAAAAAAATTTTAAAAATCCATGCATGCTAACTTTTGATGACGGATACAAAGATCACCTTCAGCATGTAATACCTGAATTAAAAAAAAGAAATATTAAAGGATTTTTTTTTCCAAGTGTTGAACCAATTTTAAAAAAAAATATTTTAAATGTAAATAAATTACAATTTGTTTTAGAAAAACAAAAAAAACCGTCAGTTATCTTTAAAGATATTTTAAATATTTTGTTAAAGAAAAAATTTATCAAAGATTATGAAATTAAAAAAATTAATAAAATTAGTAAAAAATTTACAAATCGGTCAAGACCATACGATAATAAAAATGTTGCTTTTCTAAAATATTTACTTCAAGAATATTTTTCCGAAAATATAATAAATTATTGCTGCAATTATTTATTTAAAAAATATGTTTCTAAAAATGAGGAAAAATTCTCAAAAAGTCTTTATATGTCATTGGCTGATTTAAAAAAAATTGATAATCTGGGAATGTATGTTGGTGCACATGGTTTTAGTCATAAACATTTTACTAAATTAAACTCGTATCAAAAAAATTCTGAGATAAGAAATAATCTTCAATTTTTAAAGAAATTTAAATTATATAAAAAAAATTGGATTATGTGTTATCCATATGGATCTTATGATGCAGCAACTATAAGAATTTTAAAAAAGTATAATTGCTGCATGGGCTTGACAATTAGAAATGGTATAAATTTATTAAGAAAAAAAGAGAATTTTTATAATTTAAAAAGGATAGATGCCAAGGAATTAAATAAATATATTTAGGTGTCACTTAATTTTTTAATTTTTTTTATACTTTTTATTCCAAAACATCCTAAGTTGAATGCATGTCTATTATAATTTTGCTGTTGCAATGAAAAGTTTTTTGAAAATGTGTTTAAATTTTTTTTCTTTTTAAAATTGGTTAATAATTTTTGCCAAAATTTATTCCAATTTACATATTTTTGTGGACCTTGAGTAGCCATTCGTGGAATTAATCCGTGTGACATTCTCATTACACCAAAAAAACAATTATCCATGTACCAAAATAATTTTGCTTTAAATGGATCTACTGTAAAATTATTAATTACTTTATCAATGTTTTTGAGTGTATATAAATATTTTTTTATATTTTTTGGCGCAATTGTAAATTCAAAATCAGAGTATCTTGTATCTGCTGCTGTCATAACTGGTACACCTAAAGCTGAATACTCATAACCGCAACTTCCATTATAAGTTAAAACTAAATCAACGTGTTTATGGAGATTATTAATATGCATTTTTTCGTCCATAAATTTAATATTTTCTACTTCATTTATTGTACTATTGAAAATCTCTTTTGCTTTAAGATCTTCTCTGTAAAATATCTCAGCTGGATGAGGTTTTATTATCCAGTTAAAATTATCTATATTTTTAATGTGAATTAAAGTTTTTTTAAACCAATCATAAGGACTTTGAAACAAACTCCATTCAGAATTTAAAATGTTGTCTTGAAGCACATTTGGTAAAATTAAAATATTTAATTTATTTTTTTTATTAAAATTAAATCTTTTATTTAAATCGTTTTTGTGTTTTATATTAATTATATTTACTATTCTTTTATTACCAACAAAAGCATCTTCAAATCCAATTCTTTTTTCAGGTTTTACCTTACTAAAGTAATTATTTACTTCTTTAATTAATTTCTTTTTAAAATTATTTATTAAAAAATTTACCAACTTTTTTGAATATTTTCTTTTATGACTAAACGAGTCTCTAAAATTTTTATAAATTCTAACATTATAATTTTCTAGTCCACTACCAAATCTTGCATAAACAATATTTTTTCTTTTAAGTGCGATTTGAAAAAAAATTTTATGTGGAATAAATTGTGTCTCTGCAATGATTGAATGATTTATTTCGTAATTTTCATAAAGATTTTCGAAAAAATCAACTGCCTCTAAAGATTTTGCTAAAGAAAGATAAAAATAGAAATCTATTTTAAAATTTGACCTCGTATGAAATCTTATATATTGTTCATATGAACTTTTACCTACTTCAATATTCTTATAATTTAAATTAATTATTTTTTTGATATTGGATTGATTGTTTATTAGATTAGTAGCTTTTAAAAAATATCGAAAACGAGAAAAAATATTTTTTCTTTTATAATAGATAAATTTTTTAATACCAAAACTTTTTGCTATTTGTGTTGTTTTTTGATCGTTAGGATTTATTAATCCACATAGATTTTTCTTTAACTGACCTCCTAAATCATTAGCAATTAAACAATTTAAAAGTGAGTACTCAACGTGGTGAGATAGAGTAAGATCAACTAAAATTATCTTTTTTGATGAAAATCTATTTTTCTGATTTAAGCGATCATAATTCATATGCAAAAAGGAATTTAGATTATCATCTCTAAAAAACAATTTTTTTTTATTAAACCTGTAAAGTAAAAACTTTGTAATATTTATCTCTTGAATAAAATTTTTAAAATTCATAATTATAGAATTTAAAGAAAAAAGTTCATTCAAAAAAAATTTTGAAATAAGAAAAATGAGTTTTGTCATCGATTTCAATTATAACTATCTACTTATTGTATTGTAAAAAAAATCTTAATATAATATATATAATTAAATAACTTTGACTTAATCAAAATAATAAAATTGCTTAATACAAAAAAAATTTTACAAATATTGAAAGATAATAACATTTATTTATTGTGTTTTATTCTTTTTTTAACATTATTGAACACGGTTCTTGAAATAGTTGGTATTGGATTAATTATTCCCATTTTAGGAATATTTGTTGGGCAAGATTATGAAAGGTATTTGTCTTTTTTACCTTTTTTAAAGGAAAACTATAATACTAAAGCACTAATATATGTATTTGTAATTTTTAATTTAGTTTATCTCCTTAAATTTATAACGTCTATTTTTTCTATATTAATGAGAAACAAATATTATTGGAATTTGTATAGAAACTTATCTAATAAAATTTTTCAAAATTTTATAAACAAAGATTATCTATCTCACATGACAACACACTCGGCTGAGAAGATTAATACGATTAAAGGAGAAGCAAATTTATTTTCATTTGGTGTAACATCTCCCTTTGTTGATTTAATTGCTGATATTATTTTACTTGTTTCAATTTCTATTTTTTTACTAGTCTATGATTTTAAGTTATCTTTTTTTGTTATTATTTTTTTTCTTTTAATAAGTTTTTTATGGAACAGGTATTATAACAAATACTTATTAAATCTTGGTAAAATGCGTGAAAAACACGCAAAAGAGACAATTAAAGAGATACAGAATAGTTTTGGTAACTTTCGTGAGACAATAATGCTTGGTTTGAGAAAATTATTTTTTAATAGATTTCAAGGTCACAATAAAGCATTTGCGTTAATAGGGGTTAAGAGAGATACAATTATTCAATTACCAAGGTTTCTATTAGAATTATTAAGCGTAACTGGAATTTTTTTAATCCTTTTTACTCTAATTAAGAATAATTTACCATTGTCCGAAATTTTGGTTTTATTAGGAGTGATTGTTTTTGCAACTTTGAGGATGTTGCCATCTGTAACAAAAATTATAAGATCAATTCAAACTTTGAAATTTAATAGTGTTGTAGTTGATAAAATACATGCTGAGTTAAGTGATTATAATTCCCTTAATAAAAAATCTGAGCAAAAATTTGATAAATTTGAATTTAAGAAAATTTCTTTAAACGATTTTAATTTTAAGTATCCAAAAACTGATAAGTTAATTTTAAAGAAGGTTAATCTTGAAATTAACAAAAATGAAAAAATAGGTATTATTGGTGGCACAGGAAGCGGTAAATCGACATTGATTAACATTATTTCAGGTCTTATCGATGAAAAAAATGGACTAAAGGTTGATGGTAATTTTCTTGATGAAAAAAAAATTATTTCTTGGCAGTCAAATGTTGGTTACGTTCCTCATGATGTTTTTTTATTGGATGAAACGATTGGATACAATATATCTTTTCAGCAAGATTATAAAAATAAAGAAAAAAATATATTAGAATTACTTCATAAAGTAGAATTATTAGAGTTTGTTGAAAATCAACCAAAAAAACTCGAAACAGTTGTTGGTGAAAAGAGTAGTAAATTATCAAGAGGTCAAACGCAAAGACTTGGAATTGCTAGAGCTTTATACTCTAAACCTCAAATTTTGATTTTTGATGAAGCAACAAGTGCTTTAGACGTAAATACGGAGAGAAAAATTTTGAAAAAATTGTATGATAAAAGTCACGACTTAACCATAATATCAATATCCCATAGAAAAAGTGCTTTAGAATTTTGTGATAAAGTTTTTGAAATTAATGATGGACAGTTAGAGGAAATTGTAAATAATCTACCATTTAAGTCAGTATGATTAATAAAATTTATGGATAAATCAGTAACAGATTTTTTTCTCAATCAAAACGTAAATATTGATCTTAATAATTTTATACAAAACTTATTTATAGCACTAGTTTTATGTTTGATAGTTAAATATGTGTATATGAGGTTTTCAACTTCATTGTCTAATAAAAAAGAATTTTCAAAAAATTTTGTTATTTTGGGTTTAACGACATGTATAGTTATCACTATTGTAAAATCGTCTTTGGCTTTATCTTTAGGCTTAGTTGGTGCGTTATCAATAGTAAGATTTAGAGCTGCAATTAAAGAACCTGAGGAATTGGTTTATCTGTTTTTAATAATTGCAATCGGTTTAGGGTCAGGGGCAGGTCAAACAGAAATTGTTATAGTTGGAGGATTGGTTACGCTCTTAATTGTTATCTTTTTCTATAGATTTGACTCAAAATCTAGAAATTATGGAAATAAGTCTTTTCATATGTCGATATCTTTTCAAGAAAATTTGCAGAAAAATAATCTTGATTCATTTGTTAATGAAATTAAAAAAAAAACATTACATTTAGAACTTTCCTCGCTCAATAAATCTCAAAATCAAACAATAATAAATTTTATTTTAATACTTAAAGATTTAGAGTCATTAAATACAATTAATGATTTCATACTCAAAAAATACCCAAATTCAACACTCACAATTAGTAAAGATCATGATATTTCATTATGATTTTAAAAGAATTTAAAAAAAATCACAAACCAAAAAAATTTTATAATTTTTTACTTTTATATTTTATTTCAACAATTTTTATTGGTGTAACATTATTTATTTTGTTTCTTAATTTAGGTTTTACTCAAGATCATAAAAGAAAATTTATAGAGAGAATCCATATGAATGGGATATATAATTATAAATATATTCCAAATATATTATATTTGATAATTAAAAACCCAATTTCAAAATTTGATACTTTTAATTTGAATATTAGTCAAAAAAATATTTTAATTTTAGAAGAAAATAGAAATAAGAAATTAAGCAATCCTAATACAAAATTTAAATCTGCAAGAGCAGAAATTTTATATAAGGACAAAGTTTTGAAAACAGACATTAGATTAAAGGGTGATAGGAGCATACATTATGAGAAAAGAAAAAATTCTTCATATAGATTTAATTTAGATAGAGATAATTTTTATGACACGATGAAAAGTTTTTCCCTTCAAAAGCCGAGAATTAGAAACTATGTTCATGAATGGATTTTTCATGAGCTAAGTAAAGATATGGGTCTTATCAAATTGAAATATGATTTTGTGCACTTGAAAATAAATGGAAAAAAAAAAGGTTTATATGTGGTTGAAGAGTCTTTTTCTAACTCACTACTAGAAAGAAATATAAAACGTGAGGGCCCAATATTTGGGTTAGAAGAATATTATTACGACAATAATTTTGAAGAGGGACCTAGATTAGATGTATATCAAGAAAGTTTTTGGTTAAGACCAGAAAATGAGAAGCTTTATTTTGTTGCTAAAAAAAAATTACTTGCATTAAAAAATAAAGAAATACCTTTAAATAAAGTAGTCGATATAAATAAATGGTCAATGTACTTTGCTATTTGTGAATTATTAGGGACCTTTCATGGTGCAGCAGCAAAAAGCGTTAAATTTTATTATAATCCTATAAGTGGTTTATTTGAACCAATTCCATTTGACGGACACAAAATGCCAGCATTTGATTACCACGAATCTATCAAAGATATTTGGGTTAATGAAATGATTGTGAGAAATGGTCCTCTATCAAGTGTGTGGGATAGAAGTCAAGAGGAAGGAAGTTTCTTATCACTGTTCTTTTTTGATAAAAATAAAGACTTAAATAAGGAATTTTTTAAATCTTATTTGGATAGTGTTGATACTATTACAAACAAGGAATTCATAGACAATTTTTTTGAAAAAAATCAGAAAAAAATTGACCAAATCAATACTCAAATTTATCTTGATGGCGCAAAGTTTGACTATAATTCTAGAAGAAAATCAGGAATAGGTATCTATTATTTTGATAAATCTTACATTTATAAAAATGCTGAGTTTTTAAAAAAAAATTATAGTCCAGATTTTAGATCATTATATTCTGAGTACCTTGGGGACAATATTTTTATTAATAATTTAGATTTGAAAAATACGCAATTATTCGTAAAAAATATAGAGTGTGATTTGAAAGTGAATGGTACATTAATTAGAAAAAAAATAGATTTGGATTATCAAGTTAAGATTGGACAAAATTACATAAAAGTTAAAGATATTTTTTTAAAAAACTTTTCAAAAGATCATATTCTTAAAAGGTGTGATTATATATTGTTACAAAATGCAGTGAGCAAGGAAACAACTATCCAAAAAATTAAGCAAAATATAAGAGTTCGAAAGAAACAAAAAAACAATGATTTATATTTACAGTACTTTGTTATAGTCAAAGATAAATTGTTCTTGAAACAGAACGAAATTTCTATTGATCAAAATATTTATATTCCTCCTAAATATGTTGTTGAGATTAAGAATAATCAAAAAATTAAATTGGTAAATAATGCATTTATTTTTTCAGATTCTCCATGGAAAGCAAAAAGTAAAAAAAAAAATGGAATTGAAATTTCTGGTGATCCAAATAATTTTGGTGGAGGAATAATAATTAGTAATAGTAAAAATAATATTTTTAACAATGTTAACATACAATATTTAAGAGGATTAGACTTTTCAAATAACTTCAAATCAATAAATTCATTTGGTCAATCAGGTTTTATTAAAACTTCTTTAAATTCAAAAAAGGAAAATTTTTATTCAAATATCTTTGTAGAGGATAAAAGTTACGATAATTTAGAGTTAGGTTACAAAATATATGGAGCATTAAACTTTTATAACAGTGAAGTAAAACTTTTAAATGTTAAATTTTCAAATATTACTTCTGAAGATGCGCTAAATATAATCGAGTCAGATTTTGAAATTGATAATAACTCATTTGAGAATATTAAATCTGATGCTATCGATATAGACTCTGGAACAGGCAACATTCTGAATTCTTTCTTTTTAAATATTTCAAATGATGCAATAGATTTGTCAGGGTCAAAAGTAAAAGTTGAAAATATAAATGCAAAAAATATTCTCGATAAGGTCATCAGTTCAGGAGAAAATTCACTTTCAAGTATTTCAAATCTTAATATTAAAAATGCCTTTGTAGGAATTGCAAATAAAGATGGTTCCAAAGTTTTTTTAAATGACTCTGTTTTTGTTAATGTAGAAGTACCAATAGCAGCCTATTTAAAGAAAAAAAATTTTAATGAAAGCACTATGATTGTAAAAAATACAATGATTGAAAAATCTAAAATTAATTATTTAGTATCAAACAAACAAAATTTAACAATAAATAATATTAAAAAAAAGGATTATTTAGATAATAAAACTATTTTAGAAATAATATATAGACAAGACAAAGAGAAATTAAAATAATATGAGAAATTTTTTAATTTATTTAACCTTTTTTCTTTTTTTTAACCTAAACTATCTTAAGTCTGAAGATTTAAATTTATTAAAAGATTATGAAACTATTAACCTTGATGGATCGATTAATGTAGTGATTGAAATACCAGCTGGTAATAATATCAAAAAATCTTTATCTGAGGATGGTTTCCAAATTATTAATGAGTACAAATCTGATAAAATTAGAAAAGTTAATTATTTACCATATCCATTTAATTATGGCTTTTTACCAAGAACATTAGAAAGTTTTGACAGCGGAGCGGATGGCGACCCACTTGACGTAATATTGTTAGGGAACAGATCTGAAGAGGGACTTGTCATCAAGGCAAAAGTAATTGGGGTGATAGTCATGAACGACAACGGTGAAAGAGATAATAAAATATTAGCAACAAGTTTTGATGAGATTTTTTATAAGATAAATAATATTTCAGACCTTAAAAAGTCTTATCCTGGAATTTTAGAGATTATAAAGATTTGGCTAAAGAATTATAAAGGAGGATTCACTCAAATAATAGAAGTTAAAGGAAAAAAAAGCTCTTTAGAATATATCAATAAAAGTATGAGTTCTTACAAAATTAAAAAAAAATAATGGAAACTCGTTTTGAAAGAAAATGGAAAATAAATAAAATATACTTTAATCAACTTTTTAATGCTTTGAGAAATTCAAAATTTTGCTTTTTTAATAAGTATGAACCTAGATGGATCAATTCTATATATTATGATGACGTTTTTTTTTCAGCAGTTAAAGAAAATTTAGATGGAGTTAAGGAAAAGAAAAAAGTAAGAATACGGTGGTATGGAGATCAATATAAGACTAAAACTATTAATTTAGAATTAAAGAAAAAAATTGGTTTTATTTGTCAGAAACAAAAAAAAAAATTTCTTTTAAAAAATCCTATTTTGAATAAGAAAAATTTAGACTCTTTAAAAAAAGAAATCATAAAAAAATATCCTTTTTTTATCAAATTCAACCAAGTGGCTTCAACAAGATATTTCAGATATTATTTAATATCTAATAATAAAAAAGTGAGAGCCACAATAGATACAGAAATTGAATATAGAAAATTTGATTTAAATAATGATTATTTGGGTAAGATTAAAGATAAGAATATAGTTTTAGAATTTAAGTATGACACAATTCATGATGAATATTGTAGAGGAAATTTTGAAAATAATTTTCTTAGGTTCACAAAAAACTCTAAGTATACAAACTCTTTTTTCTGGAATAATTTATAGACATCAGTATGAAAAATTTATTAAGAAAAATTTCAATATTATTTTCAATCTTGTTTAATCGTTATCTACTTAAGAAACCAGATTTTTCTGAAAAAAAGATTTTTTTGAAAGGTAAGCAATTAGAAGATTTAAACAAACAGAAAAATCAAATATCTGATTTTAAAGAGGTTGAGTTTTCAGTTTTTTCTCAATTTGGTGAAGATGGAATAATCTCTTGGATAATTGAAAAAATACCAGAAATTAAAAAAGTTTTTGTTGAAATTGGAACTCAGGATTACTGGGAGTCTAATACAAGATTCTTGTTAAAATCTAAAAATTGGAAAGGCTACATAATTGATAATTCAAAAAAAAGTATTAATAAAATTAAAACTCAAAGAATTTATTGGCAGCATAATCTCAAAGCAATAGAATTCTTTGTAAAAAAGGAAAATATTAATTTATTAATTGCGAAAAACATTAAAGAGAAGAATATTGGTTTATTAAGTATAGATATCGATGGTAATGATTATTGGGTCTTAAATGAAATAAACGGACTATCTCCAGCAATTATAGTTTGTGAATTTAATTCAATTTTTGGAGATTTGCACAAAATTTCAGTTCCCTATGATGAGAATTTTGATAGAAATAAAGCTCATTTTTCAAATATGTACTTTGGAGCATCTATAAATGCTTTCATCACAATGTTAAAGAAAAAAGGTTACAAATTTTTAGGTACATCTTCCACTGGTATCAATGCTTTCTTCGTAAATGATGAATTTAAATCTTACTTTGATAATTGCATAGGTGAAAATAAAATATATCCAACACTAGCAAGAGAAAGTTTAGATATTTCAGGAAAATTAACACATGAAGATATATTTAAAGCCTTAGACAAAATTAAAAACCTGGAAGTATTTGATTTTGATGAAAATAAAACTAAAAAGATTACACAATATAAAAACTTATATTCTAAATCTTGGTTAAATTATTTTGAATGAAAATAGATAACAAAATTTTTGCAAAAAATAGTGCGTGGTCATTTGATAAGAATATTCCGAAAAATTTTGATAAACATATATTAAAATCTGTTCCTTTATATCATCAGATGCATTGGTTATGTGAACAATTATCAGATTTCTATATTAAAGAGAATTCATTAGTTTACGATATAGGGTGTTCAACTGGAACTTTGCTTAATAATTTAGCAAAAAGACATAAACTCAAAAAAAAAAATAAATTCATTGGTTTGGATGTTGTAAAAAAGATGACTACTTTTGCAAAAAAAAATAATTCGAATAAAAGAATAAAATTTTTAAATAAGGATATTGTTAATTATAAATTATTAAAATCAGATTTTATTATTTGTTTTTACACATTACAGTTTATTCATCCCAAGTACAGGCAGAAAGTAGTTAATAAAATTTTCAAAAGTCTAGAGTGGGGTGGTGCACTTTTCTTGTGTGAAAAAGTAAGATCATACGACGCAAGAAGTCAAGATCAGATGACAACAATTTATGAAGAATTTAAATCTCAAAATGGATTTTCAGAAAAGGAAATTACTGCAAAAAAAAAAAGTTTAAAAGGAATATTAGAACCATTCTCCTCAAATGCAAATATTCAGATGTTAAAAAGGGCGGGATTTAAAGATGTTTCAACGATTGCTAAATTTGTTTCCTTTGAGGGATTCTTAGCAATTAAATAATTTTATTATCTTAGAATGAATATAAATAAATTATTATCTAGTTTTTACACAGGAATTTTTAAATTTTTCCCACCATTTATAAATTTATATTTATCTAAAATTTTTAAAAAACTTCATGATCTAAATCTCAAATCATCTTATAGCTCAGATTTTCTTTCTGAGATGAATATTGAAAATTCAAAATTTAAACTTTGGCTTATGAAAAACGATAATCAGGCGCAAAGTGTATATCAACCTTTGCACAAAAAAAAAATTACCTATGAAGCTGTTATGATTAAGACATTAATTAGTGTTGAAAAAAAATTAAAACCAAGTAATTTTTTCGATATAGGATCTTTCATGGGTTATTATTCATGCTTTGTTTCTAAATATTTTGA
>MDTG01106270.1_pt1 | contig 20959 bp, 20 predicted proteins | sample 811421 | NCBI WGS metagenome assembly MDTG01 (sample SAMN05326645, study PRJNA326480) | marine metagenome | isolation source: seawater | place: Pacific Ocean: South East | collected 2011
ACAAATAATTCTTCTTTAAGAACACCATTTACAAAAGGAATTATCTCTTTCTCATAAAAATTTTTTTCAAAATTAAAAGGAAGCATTTTATTATATTTAGAGCTTTTTTTTGAGATTGTTAGATTTCTTTTAAATAAATCATAACTTATGAATGAACAAACTGATACGAGATAATGAGGATCAATTTTTTTTTCTATATACCAATTTTTAAGATTTTCGTAGTTGCGTTTATCGTAATTAAAAAAATATATATTTTCTTTTTGTTTATGCTCAATTGCTTTTAATGGATCAATAAATATTCCGTCATGAAAAAAAGTATAAATTAAATGATCAATTTCATTTAAAATCATTTCATCAACAATTGCATTTATCTTATCTACATCCTTAATGCATATGTGGTCCTCTATCCAAAGAAAAATAATTTTTGATTTAACCTCTTTTAAAATTTCTAAGCTATCACTACACCACCCTTCTTCTGACTCTAAAAAAAAAACATTTAAATTTTCACAACTTAAATTTTTTTCAAAAAATTTTTTTACATCATTTTTAAATTTCCCTCTAATATTTATGTACCAATCATTTATGTTTGCTTTATGGAAGGACATAAATGAGTCCTTTAATCTTAAAAATCTTTCTTCAGTATCTATATGAAAATTAGCAAAAACTGAAAATTTATTCATATAATTTTTTTTTGAGTAATCTTATTATTTGTTTTAAATGATATTTTAATCCCTGACTCTTTACTTTTCTAAAAAACATCTCTGGATGAATAGTATCCATTAACTTTAAGTTTTTTAAAAAACTATAATTTTTAAAAAAGCTCTCATATTCAGTTGAATTTTTTCGGACATATAAAAAGCAATTTTGTCTATACCAATAAGAAATTTTATTATTATCCCATATACTAGGTCGTATTATATCAAAGACTAAAAAATCATTATTAGAGAACAGTTGTCCCCAATAACTGTGAAGATTTTCATTAACATGATTCACTCCACCTTGATGTTTAAAGGCAGCACTAAAAAGAATTACATTACTTGTTTTTGTAAGACAAGTTATAAAATTTTTGGAAATTTTTTCATCTAAATGTTCAGCTACTTCAAGACATAAAGTAAGATCAAATTGATTATCAAATTTAAAATCTTTATTAAGATCAACAGACTCGAAAACTATCTGATCGTCAATTAATTTCCCATTATTCCAGGCTCCATCAACCCCATAAATTTTTTCTGCTCCCAATTCTTTAGATTTTTTTAACCAAGCTCCTCGCCCACATCCAACGTCCAAAATAGATTTTGGCTTAAAAATATCAAATATAATTTTTAATATTTCACTTGATGACTCAAGTCTTGTTTCATTATTACCATAAAACTCATCACCATAATTATCCATAATTAGTTAAAAATTATTTTCAAAATTTTTTCTTATTTAATAACTTCATCAACAAATGACTAATTACAATCTGAATGTCCTCAGAAATTTGCATATCATTAATTTTAAAATGTAAGGATATGTTGGCTAGGTTTTTAGCTTTACCACCATTAAATCCTAAAATTGCGTAACTTTTCATGCCTATCTTATCTGCCATTTTGAGAGCATTTAAAATATTCTTTGAGTTTCCACTGCCAGACAAAACAATAAGAATATCTTTTTTACATCCTTTTACCCTTAATTGTTCAGAAAAAATTTTGTCATATCCTATATCATTTGCCAAACACGTAATTACAGAAGAATTAGAGGGTAAAGCCTCAATATTAAATCCTTTTCCAGTAGACATGCCAGCGCCATAAGTTAAATCATTTGCAATGTGCATAGCATTTGCAGCACTTCCACCATTGCCACAAATAAAAATTTTTTTATTTGTTTTTTTTGTTTTTTCAATATCTTTTACTAGCTGAGGGACTTTATTAAATGCATTACTATTGAGAATTTTAATAAGTTTTTTTTTATAGTCTTGAATTTCTTTAAACATAGCAATTAAACAAACTTAACCTCATTATTTATTAATTTTATTTGTTTTTTTATCTCCTTATTATACACACCTGCTCTTAAAACAACTAAAGGTTTAGTATAATTTGAGAGAATGTTAGGTGATAATATTTTTAATTTTGTCCCATATAGTCTCTTTTTATGTTTAGATTTATCATTATCCAATATAAATAAAATTTTATCTTCTAATAGACCGTTATTAATCAAAAACTGAGAAAATATATGCCCGCCAAAAAGAAATATATTTTTATTTGGATATTTTTTTAAATGATTATTAATTACTTTTACCTGGGCGTCAAAATGATCAAAAAAAAATTTGAACAAATTTTTATTTCTATTGAACTCATTTTTAAAGACAATTTTACTTTTTTTTGAAACCTTTTGAGTGGCATAAAATATACTATGATCTTTTTGAAAAAACTTTTTTTTGATAATTTTAAATGAAAATCTTTTTAAAAAGTATTCTATAATTTTTTCATTGAGATATAACGTATGTTCAAAATTCATAGCATTGGCATAATATCTCTTGATCATTTCTTCCATGTTAGGCACTGAAAAAAACATTTTTTCTCCAGGTTTAAGACTTTTTGATATTAAGGAAAAAAAATTTTTTGGATGAAAAGTATGTTCAAGAACATGTGAATGAACGATTGAGTCAAACTTTATTTTTTTAATTGTAGCTTTATTAAAAAAAGCTTTAATAAATTTTGCTTTACAGCCTTTTACAGGAGATGGGTTTGGTTCAACTATAGTCCAATTAATTTTTTTTTTTGTTTAAATAGTTTTTCGATAAAATTCCATGTCCTCCACCGATTTCTAAAACTGACTTTGGTTTGTATGCTTTTATAAAATTTGCAAAATTATTGTGATGTTTTTTCCATAAACTTCCAACTAAACCAGAGTTGTGCCCTTTTTTATAAATTGTGTTGAATGGAAGTATTGGATTTAATTGAACAATACCAGATGATTTGCTTATATAAAAATTCATATCAGCTAGTAAATCTCTTGATTTTTTTTGAGAAGATGTTCCCATAAAGACAGGAAATTTTTTTAAACTTTTAATTTTCTTTAAGTCTTTTTTGTAATTTATTACATTTTGATTTCTAAAAATTTTTTTCATGACAATTCATCTATTAATATTTTTTTACCTAAATAATATAGAAATATAGAATAAGGATAATGATGTAAACCACAGATATTTAAGAATATTAATCCAGTAAGAATTTTAATTTTGTGAACATCGTATTCATTTAATTTAAGCCATTTGAAATATATCTTTAAATATTCATCATAAATTTTTTTATTCTTTATTCTTATTAGTATATGACTTTTTTTTTTCATATTAATATGAAAATTATCTTTTTTGACTGCTTCATGGGACACAATTAAGCCATGAAGAATTTTTGCTAAATCATAGTTAACATCACCACTTTTGACTGAGTTATCAAAATCTTGTCTCCAGTCCAGAAAACAAAATTTTTTATTTTTTCTTGAATATAAAATATTTTCAAAGTGAAGGTCCCCATGAAATCTGCCTTCAACTCCATCAGCAATATATTTCCAGTCTATCTTTTTCATAATATTTCTTAGATAAATTTTTTCAGATTTATTTATAGGCATGTTGTTATCTTTGATTTTAAACTTTTTATAGAAATGCGAAATTCTAGAAAATGTTTTTTTTTTATAAAAATTCATACATTTTTTTTGAAAATGCTTATCCTTTTTTTTGTTAATTTTAATTTGATTAAATTTTTTTACATGACTTAATAATTTGAGGAATATTTTTTTATTATCTATTCTTGAAAATATCTCTCCATCAAATTTTTCATAGGAATACATGTGTTTTTTTTTATTCAAAATTTTAGGAATATAACCTTGAAGTTTTTTTGACCTTAAAACCCTTTTGTTAATAATGCCGTAATCTTTAAAATATTTTATGACAATATTTTCATTGAACCAAATACACTCGTTATTTTTAATAAGAATATTATAATTATTTTTATTTTCCTTAAACTTCTTAAGACTTAATTTATATGATTCAATATTGCCAATATCATACCATTGATATTTATAAGATTTAATTCCAAATTTTTTTAAATAATTTAATCCAAAAACTTCACCTTCTGGAACAGATTTTAATCTATTATTTTCCATACAATTCCAAAATTCTCTAAAATTATAAATTCCTGCTAAACCAATATAATTTCTACTATTTTTTTTTGTTTGTTTTTTTTTTAAAAAATTTTTAATTAATTTTTTTTTACCAATTTCAATTTTCCTATAATTATTTGAGGCTCTAGTTGTGCTATATCCTACCCAATTATGATCAGGCTTTAAGTCTATTTTTCCTTTTATCAATGTGTCGCAAGAAATGAATATAAAAGGACATTGTAAATATTTTTTTGCATCTAATAAAGTTAATCCTAAGCCTGAACCTTTAAGGTCATAATTTTTTATTTTAACAAAGAAAAATTTTTTTTTTGGATGCGCCAACTGCAAATATTGCTTTACGAGATTTCCTTTATATCCAATTGGTATTACGAATTCACAATTATTTGGAAATAAATTTATTATATGTGATATAGCTGCTTTATTATTTATAGGTATTAAACTTTTGTTCAAACCATTTGTATGTTCTTTTATTCTACTACCAACTCCAGCTGTTGGTATACAAATTCTAAATTTTTTTTCATATTTATTTTTTTCTACCATAATCATCTGATAGTCTAACTACATCTTTTAATTGAGGAGTACTAGCTTCGAGATATAATGAATTAGAAACTCCTTCCATTCTATGAATTTCCTTAGGTTTAATAATAATACTTTGATTTTTTTTTAATATTTTCTTTTTTAATTTTTTTTTATTTGAGCCAATTAGAACTTTTAAAATCCCTGATAAAACATAAATTGTCTCATGTTTTTTTTTATGGAACTGAAGACTGCATCGATGTCCCTTTTTCATAAAGAGTTTTTTTAAAACATATTCTTTATTTTTAGAAATTAGAACCTCATATCCCCATGGTTTTTTAACGTAATTTTGCATTAAATTTTATATTTATATAATTTTTTATTTTTATAAAAAAATTTATCATATAATTTTTTTACATGCATGCTGAAATCCCATTTACTTTGAAATTTATATTTCTTTTTCATCCAAGCAATTCCTTCCTTAAAATATAAAATTAAATTTTGATTATAAGGCTCGGTTCTTATCAAATTACTCTTTTTTAAAAGATGTGTTTCATTTTCTTCAGCCCAAATTTCACTTGTAATAGCTGCTGCCATATTCAATTTATATGCTTTTAATATAAGTTCCGATTCAATTCCATGTCCCCTAAAGTTTTTTCCATCAAATATAAAATTTTTATAACCTGGTTTTTTTATGTTCTTAATTTTATCCAGAAAACTTCTTCTTAAGAAATATGCATTGTTATGTATGTACCAAAAATATTTGATTGAATTTTTTGAGAGTAAATCTTTTTCTCCCCACTTTTTTGAACAAGGAGAAAGAATAGCAAGTTTATTGTGTTTTCTCATTATTTTGCAAAAATCTTTAATCATTGGCTTATTTTTAAGAATAGTATCATTAGTAATTAAAAAAAAGTATTCATAATCATAAAATCTATTTTCCTCATAAAGTTTGCTTAAACCAAAATTCATTCCTCTACCAAATCTAAGGCCTCTTTTTTTCGCAAGTTTCCAATCAGCAATCCACGTCGTATATTTAGAGATATTTTTTTTAAGTGAACCAGAGTCTACTATAAAAATATCAGTTTCTTTATTATTATATTTCTTAATTTGATCATATAGTTTATCTGTTATTTTTGGCAAATTTCGATTAAGTATAATTGTTGCTACTTTTTTTTTCATTTTGTAAGATTAAAGTTTTTAGTATATCTAAGTATTGATTTTTGAATTTCTTTTTCCAAATATTTATCCAAATTAAAATTTTTTTTTACTAGATGACTTTTTATTTGTTCTTTTAAAATTAAAAAATCTTCATTAGAGAAAATATAATGACCAGAAATAATAGCTTTTTCTACTTTGGTAATTTTGCTATTATGGACTAACCATTTCTTCCATTTTCTTGATTTGTAAGATATCTCATAAAATTCATCTAAATAAGATGAAAGTTTAAATCTTTTTAAAATACTTATTAAACCTTTTGTTTCTGCCACACCAAATTCAGGTGCAACATTTGTTGCGTGAATTCCTAAGCGTGGGTGTAAAGATAGACTATGATTTGACAAATAATCAGCATTATGTTCTTTCATAAAAATTCTATACTTATTACAAATTTCAATCATTTTAGGTAACTGAATCTCAACAGGTAATTCATTTTCAATCCGTAAAGGTGACTCGAAGGAACCTATGTTTCTTGTCTCAGCTACCCTTGTGCCGGATTGAATCACAACAAAAATTGGTTTATCAAATTTTTTTTTTTTACAAAAATTATAAATTTTATTTAGGGTTTCTACAAGTTCATCTGGATTATTTGTTGTACCAGATTGTTCCTCAGTGCCTATCTCAAAAAATATCTTTTTTTTATTTTTTCTTGCAAATTCATTGCAGTGATCGAATAACTCAAAAAATCTTTCTAAGGAATTTTTAAGTGGAACTTTTTTATAATTTATATCAATGCTTGTATCAATGTGTATTATTTTAAAATCATTTAGAATATCTGTTTCATAAGATTTTTTTGCAGACTCCATTGCCTGCTTTAAATTGAATCGCTTTTTAATTTCTAAATTATTTTGCCATGGACCACCATGATCTCTTGCAAGAATTATCCTTTTCTTTTTATCAAATCTTTTTACAAATTTTGAATAATTCTCAGTATTCCAATTATTTACATAGCCTCCACCGTTTTCTTTTGAGTCTATCTGGCGTCTGCTAGCAATTAACATTAGGGGAAATGAATATCTATTAGTTAAGGAAATAGCAGCCTTTACACAATTTAAGCTCATTGGTCCAACTCCAAGAGCAGTTTTATTTTTTTTTATTAAATTATTTAATATCATTTTATGACAATTTTTTTTTCATGAAGTTGTATAAATTCTTTTCTTTAAATAATAAACCTTTCAATTTAGATTTTCGAGCAAATTGAATATCAGTAATTTGATCTCCAACCATGAAACTTTGTTTCATGTCAATATTCCATTTTGCTTTAATCTTTTTAAATTGACCATTTTTTGGCTTTCTACAGTTGCAATTAAGTTTATATCGTTGAATTTTTCCATCTTTGTGATGAGGACAAAAATAAAATTTATCTATTAAAGTATTATTTTTTTTTAATTCAAAATTGATATATCTATGTAGCTTTAATACATCTGAATACTTAAAATAACCTCTAGCAACACCTGATTGATTAGTTACAACGACTACTTTATAACCCTTATTTTTTAAAAATTTAATAGTTTTTTTTGCACCAGTTTGCCAGTCAAAATCTTTAATTCTTCCTATATAACCTTTGTTTTTATTTATCTTATTTATAACTCCATCTCTATCTAAAATGGCAATCTTATATTTTTTCATTCAGTTTATTTTTTTGAAATTAGCTTATTTGATTTAAATTCAAATACTTTGTTGCAAAATTTTAGAGACGATTTTTTATGAGAAACAAATATGATTGTTTTAGAACGATTTAATTTTTTAAGAAGTTTAATAATGTTTATTTCATTTTTCTCATCTAATGAACTCGTTATTTCGTCCAAAACTAAAATTTCTGGATTTCTATAAAGTGATCTGGCTATTGCTAATCTTTGTTTTTGACCTTCAGACAATCTTTTTCCGTTTTCTCCAATCTTTTTAGAAAATATTTCACTTTTTTTAAAATTAAGATTAACCAATTTTAGGCAATCACTTATATAATTAGATTTTAATTTTTGATGTCTTTTTTCAAATAAAATATTATTTACAATAGTATCATCAAGAAAAATTGGATTTTGTGGTATATAGCCAATAAAATTGAACCATGAAAAGTAATTTGAATATATATCCTTATTATCAGACTTAATTGTACCTTTCATGGGTGGTAAAAGACCCAATATTATTTCTAATAAGGTAGTTTTACCACTTCCACTTTTACCATAAATTCCAATAAAATCTTTTTTATCAATTTTTAAGTTTAAATTATTAATTATATTTTTTCCATTTTCATAATTAAAACATAAATTTTTTATTACAATTTTTTTATAAAAAGTAATTTTTTGTTTAGATAAACTTAAATTTTTTTCTTTTAAATTAAGATCATTTGAAATTTTTTCAAAAGTTGGATTTGTATATTTTAAAGTTTGAAAAAACTTATATATTTGAACAGCTATTGGACTTAATCTTATACCAACTATAAAAAAAAAACTAATTTGTAATAGTATAATTTTTTTTGGTGTACTGGTAATTATTAAAATTAACATGAAAGATACGATTATCATCAAGACAACCACTTCTAAAATCAGTCTTGGATAAGCTTGAGCATTATCAAATTTATTTTGAACATTATAAAGAATATGAACAGATTTTTTATATCTATCTAAAAAGAAATTTCTAGCTTTGTATAGTGTTACTTCTTTAAAATTAAGAATTGACTCACTAATGTATCTATTTGTAATTGTAGATTGTTTAAATTTTTCTTTTCCCCAGTTTCTCAAATTTCTAAAAGTGAAATAAGTAAAAATAAGAAAAAAAATAAGAAGTGTTGTAATCATACTTAAGGATAATAGTACATTTGAAATAATTAAGATTAATGAAAAAAAGATGAAAATAAAAATATCTGAAAATATTCTTAACATATAAATAAAAGTATTAACTATAAATTGGCAATCTTCTCTTATATTTTTTATTAGATGGGTAGAATTATTTTTTATATGAAAAAATAAATCTTGGGATAAATATCTATTTAATAATTTAGTTGTCATAAAAACAATCATATCTCTTCTAAATTTGTTTTTAATTCTCTCTAAAATTATTAAAATAAAATTCTTTAAAAATATAAGTATAAGAATTAAGAAAATTAAAATAATTATTGTATCTTCAGAATTATCAAAGAAAAAATGAAGATTATTAATTACAGGAAAATCTTTAATCTTATCAACATTAATATCTCCAATGCCCATAATTAATGGTACAGTTGTTCCAATAGCTAAAATTTCCAAAATTGTAGTTATAAAAAATGAAAAGATTATAAAATATGATCTTATTTTAAGATTTTGATTTAATAATCTAAAATATTTAATCATTATTTTCTAAGATCTCTGTGTTTTCTTTTATGAAATATTCACTTATTCCAAAATCTATTTTTTCTCTGATTTGAGAAATGTGATATTTTAAATCATAATTACTCTCAAATTGTTTCCAAAATGTGTTCTGCATTTCTATTTCTTTTTTATTTCTCTTTAAATTATTCTCTAGATAATTAATCATTTCTTTGCAGGCGTTAAGTATTTCATCCTCTGAATTATCAATAACATCAATATTTTTATCTTTGAAGAAATCACCCTTATAATGAATATCGTAATTAAGATCATTCATCTCTTTAAAATTTAAGTATTTTTGTTTGTCTGTTTTTAATAATTTTTTTGGTAAAAATATCGAATTTTTAGACCATGCTGTCATATCAAATATGTTGAATGGTATATAATTTATTAACAAACTTGGTTTTCTAAAAATTCTTTGTAACTGTGAAATGCCACTACTACCACCGATAAAAAAGTAACATTTTTCCAATAATAAAATTTGAAGTTGCTCATTATAATTTTTATTGGTCAGGTCTATTACTTTTTTACTTTCATACTGAATAGGATTTTCAGAAATTTTTCCAACCCTTATTACAAAAAAGCCTTGATCAACTAAATACTTAATTGTTTTATTAAAGCTTGATATTTTAAAATTTCTAAAATTATGATTATTCTTATCCTGGGAGTTAATTTCTTTAAGATATTGATTATCTCTATTATTTATACAAACAAATTTATCATTGATATTATTTTTCTTTAAAAATTCATTTAGTAAATCATAATTGTTTATAGGTGGTAAATTCCTTTCTTGAGAAGATATAAAAGAAATTTTTGGATGTAATTCATTTTGATTGGAAACTAGTAACTTTGAATTCTTATTAATATTTTGAAAAATATAATAAAGAAAACGAACTTTATTTGAAAAAAAAATATTTGTATTTTTATTAAATAATCTAAATAAATATTCATTAGATATTGGTTCATCATAACAAAAAAAGGTGAAAACATTTTTTTTATTTTTTATTGATGATAAATAATTATCTGTATTAAAGCATAAATGACCAACTCTATTGGCATAAATTCTTCCAAAGCGAATTCTTAAAAATGGAGAAATAATGTACAGAAAAAAATAAACAGGATATGAAATTAAATATTGCAAGGATTTTTTAAAATACCTCATTTAATACCTAATTTATCCACGAATATTCATCTCTCCATGAAAGTTTTGTTGGTAATTTCAAGTTGTACAATGGTTTTATATTTTCAAAATTATACTTTTTATTTAATAATTTTTCACCACCTAATAGTATCAAATTTTTAGCATTTGATAAATTTATATCTTCATTAAAAGTTTCAATGATCTTTTTAGAGTTCATATCACACTTGCTCAACATACTTTTTGGTATAAATCTAAAATCTAAACTCCATCTTTCTCTTGTAATAGATTTTGTTGAGCCATGTAATGTGTTCGAGTCAAAAACATAGCATTGACCTGGCTTCAGGTTGGCCTTTATACAAGCTTTTTCCAATTTTGAGTCAAATTTTTTATAATTTTTAATATACTTATCTGTGTTAAATTTATTTTTTTGACCCCATTTCACAAAAAAATTTTTTGTAATAAAATTATTATTTTTAAAAAAACATAGACCACCACTCTCGACATTTGCAATGTCTAGGGTAAGCCATATCGTAAATGCCTTTATGTTAAATGACCTGTCATAATGAGGCTGTCCCTCCAAAAGACATTTGTTTTGATATTGAATATTAGGAGAGCTATGTCTTGTATAAAATATTGGATGACAAAATAGCTCTTCATTACAAATATTTTCCTTTTTTAATTTTTTACTTATTTTTTTTTTAATCTTTATCCAAAAATTTTTGTTCATAATTTTGTAAGCAACACATTTCATTATTATTGCTTCATGATTTACAAATTTTTTCTTAAAATTATCAAAACTTAAATTTGGTGAGTAAACTCTATTCATCTTTAGCAAAGATTGTTTGAAATTTTTGCTTAATTCGTTTGTTTCATCTTTGTTAAGTAGATTGATTATTATAGGTTTTTTTATATTTTTCATTGTATTTTAGATTTCAAATATCTCACTTTCATATAATTGTTTTTAGTTCCAATATCTACAAATATTTTTTTTGTTGTATAGCAATAAATATTTTTTTTTATCTTTGGAATTATATCTTCTGAAAAATTTTTGCTTTTTATAAATTTTTTTTTTGCTATTTTCAAAAAATCATTACTTAATAAATAAACTGCGCCATTAGCTAAATTTCCAAATCTTTTGTTCGAAGGTTTTTCAGTAAACTTTTCTACTTTATTTTTCCTGTTAATTTTGAAAATTCCACACGATGATACGTCATCTGTCTTGAAAGTTAATGCTGTGATTATACATTTTTTTGGTCTCATGTTGTGAGCTTTTTTTAAACTAAGAAGAGGTTCTTGACAAAAATTATCTGCATGTATCAAGAAACCATCACGATTTTTATAAAAATCTAAATTGTCAATTAATGTGCCAGCTGTTCCTAATAATTTTTTTTCGTAAGAGAGATTTATCTTTATTTTAAATTTTTTTTTTTTTAAAAAATTTTCCACTTTTCTATTAAGATAGTGTGTATTAATTAAAACTTCTTTAACATTTGCATTTTGTAATTTTTTTAACCAAATCTCTAATAGAGGTGTCTTGTTTATCTTTACTAGACATTTGGGTATTTTATCAGTGATAGGTTTCAATCTTTTTCCATAACCACCCGCTAACAAAATAGCTCTCATATTTTAGGAATTAATAATATCTTTTTTTTTAAGTGGAACATTGCCTAGCCTTCCGACCTGAATACCTGATGATAAAGAGCCCAAATAAGCTGCTTCCCATATACTGGCACCTGACTTTAATGCCATCGCCGAGCTAATCATCAATGAATCACCAGCACCAGCAGGATCTTTGGGAGAATTATTTAATGCTTCTATTTTATCTGTATAAAGAATTTTATTTTTTTCATAATGAATAATTAAACCCTCATCTCCCAACTTTAGAATTATATTTTCTGCACTCGTTTTTTTTCTTAAATCTTCTGCCAAAACAACTAATCCATCATCATTATTTTTTGTACAAATTCTTGCTTCTCTTTCTGTTGGGGTAATAAGATTCATTTTTTTGTATTTCATTAAATCACCAACTTGGGATGAAGATTGACAGTCCCCAACCATAAATTTTTTATGCTTTTTTCCTAACAAAGTAATTTTTTCAACAAGATCTTTTGGTAAAAAACCATAATTAAAATCTGAAAACACAATTAAATCATAAGTTCCAATTTTACTTTTGAATGTATTATATATTTTTTTTTGAAGATTTTTTGAAATAGAATTTTGATGTAAATGACTTACTTTTAGAAGAGTTTTGTCAGAACATCTAAAACGTTGTTTTAAAGTTGTTCGTCTTGAATAATCAAAGAAAATCTTAGACGAAACTTTGTATTCCTTTAGTTTTTTTTTAACAAAATCATTATTCTTATCTTTGCCTAATACTGTAAAAAATTCTACCTTAGCCCCTAAGCCTGAAGCGTGAGCTGCTACAATGCCTGCTCCACCGATAAATTTTTTTTTGTTAATAGGGGTAACAACTAGAGAAGGTTCTTCATTTGACATTCCAAGCGTATCACAAGTGACATATTCATCAATAATTAAGTCACCCAAAACACATATCTTTAATTTTGAAAAATTTTCAATCAACCTTAAAATTTTCTTTTGCTTAATACCATGTCTTTTAAAAAATTCTAAAGGTTTTTTTAAACTATTTAATTGATCATATTTAAATTCTTTTTTTATAAGATCTATTGTAGAAAACATTTTTTCTCCAGAACTAAAAATTAATTTACCCCCATATCTGTTTAAAATTTTAGATTCTTCATTTGACTGATTTTCATGTTCTTTTCCTTTTACCACAATAGAAGGTTTTTTCTTTTTAATATAAGATAAAGATGAAGTTCTAAGTATGAATGCTTCATCAACAAGTGAAACACTTTTAATACTATTTAATCTTATTTTTTCATCAACATATGCTGCTTTTTTGGCAATCTTATTGCTCTCTACTCCAACAATTAAATAATTACCACATTCTTTTGCAAATCTTAGGAACCTCAAGTGACCCGGGTGCAAAACATTAAAATGTCCTGATACAAAAACTTTTTTTTTCATATTCTCTAATGCTTCATTTTAATTATTGGTCTAATTACTTTTCCACTTTTAAAATCAGAAATAGCTTTGTTTATTTTTTCAAAATTATATACTTTTTTAAAAAGTTTAGATAAAACTATATTATTTTTCTGAAATAGTTTATATATTTTTGGTATATCTCTTATTGGAATACAATTTCCACCCCAACTTCCTACTAGTCTTTTTCCCATTATCAAGTCATGAGGTTTTAAAGAAATTTTTCTATTTTTTGAAGGATGAGATGCAAAAATAAGCTTTCCTTTTTTTTCGTTAATTAAAGAAAAGCCTAATTCAATAGTTTTTGTGTGACCAGCTGATTCTATGCACGCATCGAAACCGTAAGGATATTTTTTATAAATTTGATGAATCATTTTTTTGTTTTTAGGGTCATAAATTTTATTATAGCCTAATTTTTTAGCTATACTTGCCCTTCTGAAATTTGGCTCAATTATAGAAACGTTTTTGATTTTAAGTGCCTTGAGTGCTGCTAGAGCGCATATTCCTACTGCACCAAGTCCGATTAATAAAATCAAATCATTTTTATTTGGTTTTAATTGATTAAGAATCATTCCTGAACCAGTTGGAACCGCACAACCATAAAATGGTGCTTCAATTGATTTCATTTTTTTTGGTTTTTTTATTAGTCTATTTTCAGATATTATACTAAAATTGCTAAAAGTTGTAACGCAGCCTGAATTAACAACCATCCTACCAGTCTTTGTTTTTAATTTAAAGCCTTTGTAGTTTTTATTATTATTTTTAATCCATCCAATAATAACTTTATCTTTTCTCTTGAATCTTTTAACATCCTTTGCAGTTTCAACAACTTCTCCATAACCTTCGTGACCTAATAAGTGTGGAAGATACTTTGTATTATTTCTATCACCTTCAATTTCCATTATTTGACTTCTGCATATACTGCTATAAATCACTTTGACTAAAACTTGCCCTTTTAAAAGTTTATTAAATTGCAATTTTTGAAACTTAAGTTTTTTTTTAAAATTGACTAACACAGCTGCATGAGGTTTAATTTTTTTATATTTTAACATTAATTATTTTGTTTTATTTTGAGATTTTTAGAAAAATTTTTAAATTTCATATACTAGGGTATAAACCAAAAAAAATTTCCAGAATAATGATTTTCTTTAAAAAATTCTTTCCATTCATTCACTGACATTATTGTTTTGGCTGTTAAATTCCATTTATACATTCTTTCCTTTTCATCTTCATTATGAAAAGCATCTACAGTGACGAATGCTCCAAGCTTAGAAACGCGCTGAATTTCTCTTAATGCCTGACCGCAACTCTTTTTTTCAAGATTATGGATAGTATTGATAGAAATGACATAATCAAAACTATTATCATCATAAGGCAAACTTTTAGCATCACTTACACTTAAATATTTTTTCACTGTTGTCATAGAGTTATTAATTGCGTATTCAGAAATATCTACACCAGCAACTTTCATTTTAGGAATTAATTCCTTAAAATCATTTATCATAAATCCTTTTGCACAACCCACATCTAAAAGAGAACTTTTTTCGTTTAGATTCCAATGATCTCTGAATGTTTTAACGACCTCACCCCAATATTTGGGATTATAACTAAACCCGCCATAACCATGTTTGCGATCACCATCAAAAAATTCTTTATCAAATTTTCTTGCAATCTTTCTATCTTCCTCTGATTTTTTAGCGGCTCTATCGTCTAAGTTTCTGTTTGCCTTGGGATACTTTGCTAATAGATCTATTTCTTCACCTAATTGAAATTCTTTCATAATTAATATTTGAATATTCTGCTAGATTAATTATTAAAATAAAATATCTATTTAACACTTTCAAAATTAATGTAAATTGAAATCTATAAATAATCAAGCATCTCTTAATGAAAACTAAAATTTTAATTATCGGATCTAATTCTTTTTCTGGAAGCAGTTTTGCTGAATATCTAATTAATAGAAAAAATAAGGTAATTGGTATTAGTAGGTCAAATCAAATAAATCAGATATTTTTAAAATATACGTCTAGTAAATTTAAAAACAATTTTGATTTCAAAAAAATAGATATTAACAAAAACTTGAATAAGTTAATCAGTATAATCAAAAAAGAAAAACCTAAAATTATAGTTAATTTTGCAGCTCAAGGTATGGTCGCAGAGAGTTGGCTTAATCCATTAGACTGGTACACAACAAATTTTTTAAGTATGACTAATCTCGTAGAAAGAATTAAAAATTTTAAATTTATAAAAAAATTTATTCAATTTACAACTCCTGAAGTTTACGGAGATAAAAACTATCTTATTAAAGAAAATTTTGATTTTAAACCAAGTACTCCTTATGCATTATCAAGAGCTAGTTTTGATATCCATCTTAAAAATTTATACAATATTTACAACTTCCCAGTTATATTTACTCGGACAGCGAACGTTTATGGACCTCATCAACAATTATTTAGAATTATTCCTAAATTTATTATTTCAGCAAAAAAAAGAAAAAAATTTTTTTTGGATGGAATGGGAAAAACAAAAAGATCTTTTATACATATTTCTGATGTAAACAATGCTTTGTACAAAATAATTAAAAATGGAAAATTAGGTGAGACTTATCATATCTCAACTAATAAATATGTAAGTTTAAAGCAATTAATTAACCAGATTGTTATTTTAATGAAAATTAAAAATAAATCTTTTTTAAAACTTAATAAAAAGGATAGAGTAGGAAAAGATAAATCATACTTATTAGACTCAAAAAAAATTAGAAATACATTAAAATGGAAGGATCAGATTTCTTTAAAAAATGGACTAATAGATACAATTGATTGGATAGACAAAAATTTTAAGATAATTAAGAAACTTTCATTAAAATATAAGCATAAAAAATGAATATATTAGTTACAGGTGGATGTGGTTATTTGGGTACAATACTCGTTGAAAAACTTTTAAAGAAAAATTTTAATGTAATTGTAATTGATAGAATGTGGTTTGGAAATTTTCTAAAAAAAAATAGAAAATTAAGAATTATCAAAGATGATTTCAGAAATTTAAATAAATACAAACTACCAAATTTTTACTCAATAATTCATTTAGCAAATATAGCTAATGACCCAAGCGCTGAATTAAATCCAAATCTTTCATGGGAAATAAATGTTTTGGGCACTGAAATTTTAATGAATTATGCAAAAAAAAATAGAATTAAAAAATTTTTATATGCTAGTTCGGGAAGTGTATATGGCATTAAAAAAGAAAAAAGAGTAACAGAAAATTTAGAACTTATTCCTATCTCTTTATATAACAAAACAAAAATGATTGCAGAAAAAATAATAGCAAGCTATTCAGATCAAATTGATTTTTACTGTATAAGACCAGCAACAATATGTGGTTACTCACCAAAAATGAGATTAGATGTAACCGTTAATTTGTTAACTTTTAATGCTCTACAGAGGGGGCTTATGACAATATTTGGGGGTAAGCAAATTAGACCAAATATTCATATTCAAGATATTTCGAATATATTCATCCACTTTTTAAATAAAAAACTGCCATCTGGTTTTTATAATGCTGGATTTGAGAATCTCTCTATTATACAAATTGCAAAAAAAATTGAGAAAAAAGTAGATACTAAAATTAAAGTAATTAAAAATACTAATGATCCCAGATCATATAGACAAGACTCTTCAAAACTTTTAAATACAGGATTTAAACCACAATTTGGGGTAAATTACGCCATTGATGAGCTTATTGAAAAATTTAATAATAAACAATTAAAAGAAAAAAAAAATTTTTACACTGTTAAAACGATGGTTGGTAAAAAATTAACTAGATGAATTTGATAGACTTATATAAAAAAATTTTAAGAATAAGAAAAATCGAACTAAAAATCTCTGAAGAATATTCAAAAGGTAAAATGAGATGCCCTGTTCATTTGTCAATTGGACAGGAAGCACCAGCGGTTGGTATATGTAGTAATTTAAACTCTGATGATCAAATATTAAGTTCTCATCGATCACATGCTCATTATCTTGCAAAAGGTGGAAATTTAAAAAAAATGTTAAGTGAAATATATGGAAAAAAAAATGGTTCTGCTAAAGGCAAAGGAGGGTCCATGCACTTATCAGATTTAAATGCTGGTATAATCGCATCAGTTCCTATAGTTGGTAGCACTCTTCCAATAGCAACTGGGGTAGCTTGGAGCAATAAAATCAAAAATAACAATAATATAGTGGTAATTTTTTTTGGTGATGGAGCTACTGAAGAAGGTGTTTTCCAAGAAAGTTTGGATTTTGCAAGTTTACATGATTTAAAAATACTCTTTGTGTGTGAAAATAACTTTTATTCTGTATATTCACCACTAAAATTTAGACAAAGTAAAAAAAGAAACGTAATAAATTTAACTAAATCTTTAGGACTAGATGCATATCAAGTAGACGGTAACGATGTAAAAAAAATTTACTTTTCATCAAAAAAAATAATTTCTAGAATTAAAAGTAAAAATAAACCTGCTTTCCTGTATCTTAATACATATAGATGGCTTGAACATTGTGGTCCAAATAATGATGATAATTTAAATTATAGGAGTAAAAATGAAATTAATTTTTGGAAGAAAAATTGTCCACTAAAAAATATATCTAAAATTATCAAAAGACAAAAAATTCTTACTGATAAAAAAAAAAAAGAAATTGAAAAAAATATAGATCAAGAAATCATGCTAGCTTTTAATCATGCAGAAAAAAGTAAATTTCCTGATAAATCAGAATTAAATAAAGATATTTATGCAAAATAAAAAAATATTAAGTTTTGCTGATGCAATTAATGATGCTTTAAGGATATCGATGTTTAAAAATAAAAAAATTCTATTAATTGGTCTTGGAGTAAATGACCCAAAAAGTATTTTTGGAACTACAAAAAATCTCAACAGTAAAATTCTTAAAAACCAAGTTTATGATATGCCTACAGCTGAAAATTCGATGATGGGAATAGGCATTGGTTTAGCAATAAGAGGTTTCAGACCAATTATAAGTCATCAAAGAGTTGAGTTTTCATTATTAGCAATGGAACAAATAATTAATCAGGCTGCTAAGTGGAGCTATATGTTTGCTGGAACAATGAAAGTGCCATTGGTTATTAGATTAATTATCGGCAAAGGATGGGGCCAAGGCCCACAACATTCTCAGAGTCTTGAGTCAATTTTTGCTCACATACCTGGCCTAAAAGTTATATGCCCATCAAATGCGTATGATGCTAAAGGTTTATTGATATCGAGTATAGAAGACAATAATCCTGTTATTTTTTTTGAGCACCGTTGGCTTCATCATACCAAAAGTTTCGTCCCAAAAAAAAGTTATAAAATTCCGTTAGGTAAAGCAAAAATTTTAACAAAAGGCAAAAGCCTAACAATTGTAAGTAGTTCTTTAATGACAAACGAAATTTTGTCTTTAAAAGATATATTAAATAAAAATAAAATTTTTCCAGAAATAATTGATCTAAGATCCCTTAGACCTTTAGATAAAAGACCAATCATTAAATCTGTAAAAAAAACAAAAAGATTGTTGGTTTTAGATAATGGATGGACTACTTATGGTATAAGTGCAGAAATCATATCCTCAGTCATAGAAAATATTAAAACAAAATTATTAGAACCACCCTTAAGATTGGGCCTTAATGACTCTCCTATCCCTAGTTCTAGATCTTTAGCAAAATACTCTTACATCGATAAAATCAAAATATTAAAATCAATATCAAAAATTATGAAAAAAAAAAATAAATACAAAAAAATTTTCTGGGATTAAACTTAATCAAACTGATGTTCCAGATAAAAAATTTACTGGTCCTTTTTAATTTTTTTTATCTTATTCAATTTCATTAAAACTCATCTTTCAAATATTTTTTATAATTGAAAAAAAAATAAAGTGTTATGAATATAGTTGGCATTAAAGTCGTTAAAGACCATCCTGGAAAATCTCTAATATTATAAGAACCATTAATACCAAAAAATAAAATCAAATTAGATAATGCGTAAAGATTAATTATTGCACAAAAGTTAAAATATTTTTTATAATCAATAAATATAAGTATGGAGGCTAATCCTCCTAATAAAATACTATGATTTTCATGAACTCCTGTTGCTAACATGCAATATGCAAAGTATTGAAAAATTATTGCTTTAAGAAAAATATTTTTGTCAGAACTAGTAGAGACTTTTATTATATTAATTATAGTAAAAATGATTACTAATATTCTACCAATGAATTGGGGTGTGCTCCAGATGCCAGATTTTGTTTTTAAATATCTAAATTTAATTTCAAAAATATTTTCTATTAAACTTTTGTCTATTGACCAGTTATTAGATAGCTCGATAATTCCAGCATAAATCCACCAAAAATTTAAACCATTGCCTGAGATATAATCAGTCAATAAGCCCCAATACATATTTTTAAAAAAACCAATTGAGGTTTCTATTATTGTAAAATTGATTGAGGATAATAATATTGGCATTAATCCAATTAAAATTAATAATATAAGTAAAAAAGATAGTTTTATATTAAATATAATTTTATTTTTTTTTAGATAATAAAAAAAATAAATTGGAAGTACTATTAAGCCTAAGGGTTTAACTGAACATGAAATTATATAAAAAATTGCTGCTAATGTAAATTTTTGATTTTGTAAAAGTAATATTGAAATTAAAAGAAAGAAAAAAGGCATATAATCCATGTATCCTAAAGCTGAGCCACACACTATCATTAACGGATTCACCCAAAAAAAAAATATGATTTCTCTAAATTTATCTCTAAGATAATACAGAAGTATTGATAAAATTAATAAATCAAAAAAAATTAAAATTGTTTTAAATAATGTTGAATAATCAAATTGAAAGAAAAGATTATTAAGTTTAGTAAAAAAATATAAGATATAAGCAAAACCAGGTGGGAACATAACTGGTAAATTAAAATCTTTAAAATTTTCTATATTTATTAATCCAGGGAAATATAAAAAACTCAAATTACTGAATTCATCAATGGCTGCTAAGAAATTAGCATAAAAACCTAAATCAAAAGTACCTGGCATTTTTACTAGGTATATTCTTATAAAAAGACCAAAAAGTAATAAGATAAAAAATAAAAATAAATTATTATTTTCTCTTTTAAATATATTGAACATACAAATTAACCTAAGCAATTTTTGATAGATAATTAACAATTTTATAATTAGTCATTATCTAAGAATTAAATTTTTGTATTTTTTTAATAACATACATGAATTGTTTCAAAGATAGTTTTTCATGACTAGGAATAGAGACTAGGTTTTTCTTAATTTTATAAGAATTGATTAATTTAGTTTTCATAATTGGTTTTAAAACTTTATTTTCGCTAAGTAATTTCTTATATATTATTTTACATTCAATCTTATTATTTTTCATATAATTCAAAAACTTCTTAGTCATTGAATTTTTAATATAAAAACTAAAAATATAGTTGTTTGAGCTTAGATCTCTGTTAAAAACTGGTAATTTAAATTCTTC
>MDTG01215205.1_pt1 | contig 20954 bp, 23 predicted proteins | sample 811421 | NCBI WGS metagenome assembly MDTG01 (sample SAMN05326645, study PRJNA326480) | marine metagenome | isolation source: seawater | place: Pacific Ocean: South East | collected 2011
TAAGGGTAGTCATAGGTAGCCACGGACCCCCCACAGACCTCCTCAAACTCACTCCTACTTCTGCTGGGTTCTTCCGGACGCTTTTGGACGTCTATCTGGGAGCTCAGGCTCAAGTAGGCCGAGTGGGACCAAGTAGAAGCCACAATCGGAGCTGCGCTACGAGATCAACCCTGCGGAGCCTCGCGGCAACCGAAATCGGGGCGGGGACCGCGACTTAGGCATGTTACCTAGGGGGGGTCGTTGTGAGTCCGGCCCGGCCATTGGTACCCTCGCCTAGCTTGTAGCCACCACGGCCTACCGCAGTAGGCATCCCTATAGAACTAAGTTGCGCCCGCCATGGAGGGCCAAGACTGTACCCAGCCAGTTTTCGATAGTCAACTTGACAGCCCCGTCTCTGAAGGAAGCGTCGGCGAAAATAACGATAGCGCACTTCCGTGGGGAAGATTGATACCTTCCTATGCGGCATCATCAAGTGTGGGCACTCATGACTTCTATCCCCGAGGCCCGCCGACCGCTCTCAATGCGGACATGCAACCTGCTATCCGCGAAACGGATGCATACACTATCGGACGGAATCGCAAATGTGATGTTATCATCAATGACTCGAGGGTAAGCGGTTGTCACTGTCGCATTTATCGAGGTTGGGAAGACCGACCAGGCTTGGCGAGCCGATTGATGGTTTACCTGGAAGATACGAGCTCAAACGGAACATTTTTGAACAAGAGCAAGCTCAAACGGCGCGAACGAAGGCCCCTTTCAACTGGTGATGAGCTAACTTTCCTTTCTCCCAAAATCTCGGAGGCTCAGCTCACATCTTACATGTATGTAGATCTCTCCGATAAAAAAACTTGCGGACCACAGCTCTTTTCTCGCCTCGAAACGGGGCCAGAACGTTCTTTGACTCTGGCAATCTCGTCCACCACACGGAATCTAGAGAAGGACTATGAATTACGTGAAGAGCTTGGCAGTGGTTCCATTGGGAAAGTGTACCGAGCTATCGAGCGCAAGACTGATGAGGCATATGCCGCAAAGATAATTTCTACAAGGCAATTTGCGCTCGAACGTTCGTTTTCCGCTCAGGACTTGCTGCAAGAAGCGCGGATGTTGCGCAATGTCTCGCATCCCGCAATTGTGTCTATTCGAGATGCCTATAGGGGGGAAACATTTCTGGCAATTATAATGCAACTTGTTGAGGGCGGAGACTTGTTTGATCGCATTTTGAAGCGAAAGAGATATCCTGAAAATGATGCTCGCGATGTCATGAGCCACCTGCTATCGGCTCTGGCCTATCTTCACGCTCGTGGGATAGCTCACCGCGATATTAAGCCGGAGAACATTCTACTTCGCACTAAAATTTCCGACGTAGATGTTTTGCTCACAGATTTTGGCTTGGCCAAGGGCAAAGCTGTCAGAAACGAGTATTCAGATCACGAGACAATTTTGACAATCTCGCGCAGGTTGGGCCTCATGGATGTAAGACATTCTGTGGCACTCCTCAGTATGGATCCCAGTAAACCGTTCCTGCATGTCAGCTTAATGTGTGTAGGTACCTAGCTCCAGAGGTCATGGACTGCCAGAATGGAGATGAGCTCTCCTTGGGCGGATATGATGGTGCCGCAGCTGACATGTGGAGCGTTGGTATAGTGCTTTTTGTTCTATTGTCAGGAACGCAGCCAGCAAATTCTAATGTAGAAAATAAGTGGACAACCTGCTCCTTTAATGATTGCGTGTGGGAGAACGTCAGCAATGATGCCAAGAATGTTATTCGTCGCTTGACGGCGATGAATTCAAATGATAGGCCTTCCGCTGCAGCGGCATTGCTTATGCCTTGGTTCACTGTCCGTAGAGATGCTAGGGGCAGTGGAACTAACGATGCTAGGCCAGGTCTCCCGAAGCGACAGAGGACCTGCTAGGTGACATATGAACATATAATGATCTTTGGCCAAAAACCACATGATAGAAAATCACCTGAGGAATAACGTCCAAGCTATACCTTCTTGCTGCGTAGATCTGCTGCCTTGGCTGGACATGATCCTGGCCGCGCAGGGAGAAGTCACGCGGGAAGAAAGAAACAGGACTCTTGCCAGTGCCTGAGGACAGATGCTTGAAGGAGAAATCATGACACGACGACATGACGATGACTACTAGCTTGAAGGGAATGTAGCACGACGGACGCGGACTGCCGAAAGTACGACGGACGGATGCGGAGAAGAGTAAAATATAATTTGAAGAATCATGATTTCTAGATTAATTCTATAATTAATTTATCAGGCCCGGGATTAAGGAAGGATATCCTAACGTAAAATAGAGGACAGAGCACGGCCCGGGAGGACAAGACTAGCGTTATCATAAAACTAATAAGTACTTCGTTGATCCTATTAACCCGGCTCTTCTCGTGCGGGCTCTATATAGGGGTTTGTTTTGCTATCAATCGACGGCCTAGCCTCGTGCCCAGGATTCCTCGTGCCACTGGCATGAGCCGCTGAGCCGCATGCATTGGAAGGGGTCCAATGAGCCTCCATGCCATAGTCGCTTCCGAGTCTGGGCCGACTTTACTTACCCCGGGCCCTATGCCGTCGACCGGATATCTTATACCCGGGCCCTGACTTCACATCAGGTAGAACATACACAAAATAATGATCTAAAGTTAATGATCACTGGACAGGGACCTTTCATCATCCCGAGCATAGCATATCGGTCTAATTCAATAGGCGGGTTATTCCGTTGCTTTGACATGATTTTGCATGCTCCTGGAGACAAGATACGCGTAAGTCCGGTTCGAAGCATTCCCACGGAGAATAGCACTTGGTTGTCTGCCAAGCAGTAGCACATAGGCTCCTAGCGATAAGCAGCGTTCATGGCAGCCCGACGTCGCTCATCCATTTGAGCTTGTTGCTGAGCGAGGGCTCGGAGCTGCTCTTTCAATTGTCTGCACTTCGGTACCATGCAGGTGTCTCGGCGACACTGACGTGCATGAATTTGCAACAACGCCCAGATACGGCGACAAATCGCACAACCGCCCTGTACGCGGGTCACGCAGGTGGCGCCATGTTTAAGCAAATTCTACAGAGAATGTGATTGTGATTGAAGTCGTTTTTGGGGCCACATACCTTCATCTTATTGCAATTGGCTGAAGGACATTGCTGGTTTCGGCAACCTGAGGCATGTTGCAGTAGCTGCATATGCAATTGAATCGATCGTTGCCGATCTCGCCGTTGTTCCTCGGTGAGCTGAGCTTGAGAGTCGCCTCCAACAATTGACCTTCGAAATGGGGCTTTATCTGCATAGATCTTATGAGTCTTCTGATAGCAATCCTAAGAGAGATCCTATGGGCCCAAGTGTGGTGTAGGGACCCTACCTGGCAGAGGTGAAACTCGGGGTCTTTTTCTGAATTATAGCAATACCCAATGTTGATGTCCATGTTGCAATTTGAACAGGTAACTAGAAACTTGGGAACGTCTGGATTATGAAGATGGTAAAGTGACATCATCGAAGTGTGCTTTGCGCGCCGAAGCTCGTCAAATTGATAGTGGTTTCCTTGACACAAGTTAAGAAACTGCTGTCGCGTATCATAAAACTCCGACTCAATTAACTCATCAGTATCTTCAGTCTCGTCGAAGACACCAGACTGCTTTGCATTTTGTTGGGACTGCAGGTTTTGTGTTGGCGTTTGGGGCTTTGATGTTAAAGAGTCCCCTGATTGCTTTTTGGCGCCACCAGCAGCACGACCACCAGCATGCGGTGGATGGCTCGATTTTATGTTCACCTCGGATGAGCCGTCTACACGAGCTTTCGTTGCACTTCCATCCAGGATCCCACTTGTTTCTACGACGCTTGTCTTTTTGTTCTCTTGTTCGATCCTATGTTCAGTGACAGAGCGGTGCGCCATGGTTTGTGCGAACTTGCGAGGCCCTAGGTATGCTACAATAAAAGCATCCTTCATAGGCTCTAGGATTTTGCCCATTCGAACAACCAGTGCATCTTGGCCTCTTTCTTCTTCCACAGACCCGTCAGAGCGAAGGCCTCGAGCAACACGTCCCTTCGCTTTGGACTTTGCAGTATTAGTGGCCTTTCGTACCTTGAAATCGTTTCGCTCGCTTGCTTCGTCTTCTAAGACTTTGATGACATTCTCTGCCTCGCCCGGCCAGTAGTCCCCTTCAAAGTAAGGTACGACTGTTGCGTCGTGGTCAGACTTAAAATGCTCATTCCAGAGGTTTGTAATATGCGTCACTATGCCCTCTCCTTTTGCCTTCTCTAATAGAGTAACATACCACGATCTCAGCCGGTCATCCTTTGGTGTCTTTTGGTCCTCTGGATGGCAAAAGAATATGTAGTCATCACCTTTGCAAGGTGGGCACGCCCAAATATGCGCGGTGTGGAATCCGCGTTGCTTTACATGTGCAAGATATGCGATGAGCATTTCATGATACACCATTGTTCGGTATTTCCGCGGGCGGAAGTAGTACACTGAATCCAGATAGCTGACATATACACAACGTTGATTTGGGAGTGGGCATTTGTGCCCATACTCGTACAGGTACATACCAAACAAGATGACATCTACTCCATCCATTTCTTGGAATAACAAGACACATTTGGACCGGGCGGGGAATTCCCGTGGATATTGCAGATCTCTATAACGCCGCAACATGCGCTGTTTTGCTTGGTGCAACTTATCTATGTTCGAAAGCTGACGCACATAAATCGCAGAAGAGGTTTCTGATATTGGGCGAGGCTCTTTGGCGCAGTCATATGCGTCTTTGAGTGACTTGCTGACGCGATCTTCAAGAAACCGGGACAATTTTGTATGTCGTATGTCCTTCGCACCAAGGGGTTTAGGTTGTGGTTCTCGCGTACTTCGGCGAGCCATAAAACAAAAAGGACAATGGTATATTGTCGTTCCTTTGTTCATACGACCATTGAAAAGCGCGCATATTTGATGAACCCATCGATTACATTGAGAGCATTCTACCCAGGGCTCTTCATGCATTTCATCATTTTTCTTCTTTTGCAGCTCTTTTTTCCACAGGGTACAGTCGGGGAATTCCAACGGCTCTTTCTCCTTCAGTTCATTGAAACATTGTTGGCACCAATGATATTGATTTCGTCCACCAGTGTAATAGTAAGAATTTCGCCGAATTCGCTGCCCGTTACAGGAACCATTGCAATAGTAAACTGTCGGCTCAAATAATAGTTTTTCACAACCACAAAGCACGCAAACATCTCCGCTTGATTTGCGTTGCTCCTCTTCTGCATCTATGTTTGCTATCATCTGGCCATGTAATTTTTCAAAGGTAAGTTTCATGTCTCGTGCCACTTTACACACGTCAGACCCGTCACCATTGTATGCTATTGCATTGTCAAATGTTAGACGCACATCTGCCCCAAATTCAGATATTAATTTGTAGCCATTATTTTCCACCTTTTTCTTTATGGTACCAAGATCCATTGGGTTTTTTATAATTTCAAAGTAGTCTGGCAAGTTGAGCTCTGCTGGATCGACTGGTTGCATAAAAATCCACGAGCATTCATGGTCAATTAATTTCTTTAGCACTGGGGAACACTTTTGTCGGATTTTTGATGCGGTCAGGCGTAATCCAGTTTTCAAGGACTGTAAATGGGCATGAATTTGTGATGGGCTGAATGAGTTGAGCAAACTTGTTCCCTCTTCTATTCTCCCCGACGTAGAAAGTGCACCTGTACGTTCTCCTGGCGCGTGGGGTACAATTCTGTGGGCAATGCTTTGGCGAGAACTGATGTTACTGACGCGCAGCTTCTTAGAGTCGGATGCATAGCCCTGGCTTATACTGAATCCTTTTGAGGTTTTCACAGTAACATGCCGTTGCCTTGACGTTCTTTCGTTCCCTGATGGGCGTTGAGATGTTGCCCTTTGAGAGGCTATTCGCTCCTGAGCGGAATGATACCCAGTTCGTGGCATTGTTTCAATTGCTGAATCACTTATTTCACGTGGATTACTTGCATGCCTAGGGGATTCACGTCACTTGAAAAAAGTTAATACAAGCACAGTTTAGGACTGTGCCATTGCCAGCTGTTTTGCCTTTTCATGATTTCGCTGAATTGCTTCGCGAACAGGGCCGCAGACAGCACATCGAGGATCTTTACAACGATGGTAATGTGAAAGGACGTAGCGTGATGAGACACAGTGTGCCATCTGACACTGCTGATCTTTGCACTCGGCGATATGCTTCCACAAACGCTTCATGCCCACGCAGTGTGGTGTCACGGGACAATTTCCATTCTCGTGAGGGCATTTTGAAGCATGCCGCAACAGTAGTAGCCGCTGTTGCTGCTGTCGGAGAACTTGCTGCCTTTGATCTGCGTGGTATGGTCTATTAGCACTCGTAGTGTCGCGCGGTACCGAAGACCCAGCCGAAATCGCATTGGTAGAGGCCATAGCAGGTTCTGTTTTTATCTCTTGACTTGGGCCGCTGGAGCTCTTAGGCGGGTTGCTTTCTGATAGCGCGGGTGGATGTCTAGCGTCAGGTCCCTGCGTGGACTCAAGATCGGAAAGTGATGAGGTGCCCAGTGACGCCGCTTATCACTGTTATTACGCCACCTGTACCCAGAGTTGGCAAGGAAGGTGTGCATGTTCCAAGACGACCGACAGACATTCCCTCAGTGACGTGGATACTTGCACCCTCGAGATTTTGTACAGGACGAGCATTCGATTCTGGCATTGCATCGGGATTGAGATATGAGCTTGCAACAGGTCCAGTTTCATCTGATTTCTGCTTCTGCTGTTGTGCGCGTAAGCCCATCGCTATGGCCAAGGCCTGTAGTCTCTTTTTCAATGTTTGTGTGTCTCTATATTCCTCCTGTGCAATTTAAAATTCACTAGCCCGAGGGCGCATACCAGAGTAACTCACAAATGATAGTGCTGATCGAAACAGAGACTCCTCAAGACGTCGCGCCATCTGAGGGAGCTTTTGCATCCACTCGGCGGGGGCATTTGGTTTCCTTGCTTGTAAAAGTCTGGCTCTATGTGTTAGCTTGTCAACACTAGAATCCAAGTAAACACTCACATGTTTGTGATCGTTTTTCGTCGCTCCTGAAGGTGCACATCTTGGGCATACCAAGCCGGACAAGATGATCCACTCGTTGATCGATGCCCCGCAGGAGCATCGGGCGTAGCGTCGTCCATGTTGCTCATGATGACTAATGGCGTAGTTGACTGGGGAGCTGACCGTAGGTACTAGCCTGGTATTGGGATGAACGCCTCGTGCTTCGCACCTGAGGGCAGCCAGGCCCCAAGCGCGCGGCGACGAGTAGCCAACCGGTAGAGCTGTGGCCGCTGTGGCCGCGCGCTTGGGGCCCACTGGCATTTTCTTTTGGGTGCGCCACACCCAGCGTTCCGAGTCATCCCAAGAAGAACGGGCATCCCCATTGCACTTGGGGTTGCCTAGTACCGTAGGTAGCACTACTACTGGCACTGGTTATTTCCAGTCGACGTGGAGTAACTTTGTAATTAAGTAACATTGAGTCCTACAGATACGGAGCGATAGGGACTCGGAATAGTTTTTCGTAATTACGGGTCCATTTAGGGAGAAGGCCTTTCGAGGCTTGGTGTATGTCCTTTTCCTTTGGGATATTCCTCCCTTGGTTTTTCTTAGTGGTTTTTCTCTCGGACCATCGCGTCGCAGCTGCTTTCTCAGCACGAGGCAACCCGTAGAGGCAGCCCGCACGGTACCAAACTTTGCGCAGCCCATTATTTCAACATACGGAAACTGTGCCTCAGCTAAATTTCCTGCCATTCGGTCGCAGCGTGGCTATACGTCAGATTGCGCCAAATACAATCAACGGTGCCAAAGCGCTCGACCAACCTATAAATTTCGAAGTCACCACGGGACATTAAGTGTCGCAGGGTGATTCAGCATATATTTGCCTTGGGGAGGATCGCTCAGAATCTTACTGTAAAAGAAAAACCGGTGTCCGGCTATAGGGTGACGTCTCTGGCTAATTCTGGCCGTCCGAGGAGACTTCGGGACCACACCCCGCACGTGGGTGTGCACCGCGAGTACACCCTGCGCCCGTGTCAATGCCAAATCATCATGATGTTTTCTGAGTCCCAGACCGAACTTGAACGGCGGAAATTCAAGGATGGACAACAACAACCAGCTAAGTTCTCCGCTAATTGTTTCCTATCGTCCCAGGCTTACTTTTTCCCCCCCGGGAAATTCCGGTGGCTCCGTCTACAGGCACTATACCCAGGTTCGTCTACCGGCGTTGCACTTGAGAGCATTACTTTCAGCTTGATTGAACATTCTCTCGAGAGGCATATATTGATCATGCGTATTTATGAATAGAGTAGCCAAGATTCCTTCTGATAGACTAGCTGCAGCCCATTTTCTCTTGCTGAGTGTCGCCAGGAGTCTCAGAAACATGACCAGGTCCCATACATGAACCTAAAAGGTAGCAATGAGGGAAAGAGTATTGTATTTGCGTTAGAGTAACTCACGAGCCACAGACTCGAAGACGCGTTCGATCTCGGTAGCACAGTGTGTAAAACCATGAGACCAAAAAGAATACCTCGGATTCTTAATTAGTTCAATGAAAGTGATTAAGAGTCCCCAGGGATGGGGTCGGTGAACAATCAGTCGCTCCAGGAGCACACGGGTGACCTGCTCTTGGATGTATTCACTTGATGCCTCTGCAAATAGATATAGAAGTACGCAGGAGAAATAATGTGTATGATTGTTGGGGTATCTCAATTGATTCGCAATGGCATTCAGGAGAAAATACCGTCCCTCAGAATCAAGATTGTTCATTAAATGTTGAAACACATCCATTGGTGTACTATGGGCAGCCGGTTGCTGTGCAGCTCCACTTTTAGCATGCAACTGGACTATGGCGGTAGCGCCAACATGTACCACAAGTGAATTAATAAGGGAAACATTATATGATTTCATGTGATGATCTTGGGTCATGCTTTGAATTTTAAGTTTCCTAGGAAGATCAAGCAAAAACGATATTGGATGTCGGGTTTGCAGGTATTCATCAAGCTGTTCACGAAGACCAGACACATGGAGAGCGGCGGTGCAATTTGACAAAATTCGCGGGGGCTGATTAATTTCAGGGAGCAGGTCGACTTTGAGATTTGGAGTGAATGGATCGGGAAGGCGCATGGAGCGTGGGAATGCCGAAAGAAATAAATTTCGCAGCTGGATACAGGACGATGGGATAACGTCACAGAATGAAAAGTGATAGTCACTGAGAAATTCTGGGAAGTCGTGAAGAAGCACCAGGAGAACACGCAAGGTACCTTTGTAAAGAAGACGTGCCGCATCAGAAAGTTGAACTTGGCGCAGATAAGGTTCAAGGAAGACAAAAAGGTTAATAAGGAGGCGATGCATTAGAATCCAACCCTTTTGGCCCTTTGCAAGCAGCAGGTTGGGCATGAACATTCGATGCGAGATAAGCTCGAGCCAAGAGAAGGCAAAACCGGGAGCTACTGCAGGCTGTAGAGCGTGAAATGCTGTTGCAAATGCCGCTAGTACGCAAGCATTCGAAGAGTCTAGCACTGGATCCGGAACATTGAGGTCCTGGAGAAGGTTGAGCAAAAGACGAAAATAAGGCCGTTGATCAAAGGCCCCCGTACCCGCCGTTGCATCATAGTCCGCTATCATTGCGCGTGTCAGCGTGGAAAGAACACGCTTCAATAGTTCAAGGCGCTGTGACGCACCATTAGTTGCAGCAGACGCATTTGCGTCTGGCACTGCATATTTGACCAACAATATCAATAATTTTGCATAGGCATCAATAACGGAGTAGCTCAAGGAGATCTGGGGACCGCCTTTTTGCGTACCGCCCGCATCTGTATGCAATTCACCGCAGGATTCCACACAGATATTTGTTGCAAGGCGAACAAAACGTTCAGTAGATAGATCGCTCTTCGGTACTCCGTGTTGTTGTAACAGGGCCAGATACTGAGCATAGGCCTTCTCCGACCCCGGTGATTCATTCCAGACACAAATCCACTGTTCCAGCAACGCTGTTACCTGTTCTCTGGCACCGACAGGGTCATCAGGTGCCAGACTTGCCAAGCGTAACTCTCTAGCTGCAACTGTTGTACTCATACTCCGTCCATAGTTTTGATCATGCTCCAGCAGATGTCTGCCAACTGTTGTAGAGCTGAGTGTGCTAGACCTTACTTCAGGGCGGAAGCCATGTTTTTGCTGCTGTTGGTGCTGTTGGTGGTGGTGCTGGTGCTGCTGGTGCTGCTGCTGCTGCCTGCGCCGCTGCGTGGATTGTAGCTGGTGATGGCGATGGTCACCCTGGTGCTGATGCATGCGTCTTTGATCCACCGAGGACAAAGTCGCTACTAGGCGCCTGAGGGCAGGTGGTGGGTGTGGTTGGCGAGCAACAATCTCAAGGACCCTTGCAATGCGCTGCAGATCAGCAGGGAAAGTTGCAAGCTGATATTGCGCAACACTAAGTTCAACAAACCCAAGCGCAATATCAAGCCAAGGTTGAGATCGGCCACCATCCATATTTCGGCCTAGATACACATCAAGCTCCGAGATTTCTAGCAACCCGACACCAAGTAATCGCACAAGAACATGTGCGTGAAGAAAACGGTCAGCTTCTGAGTGAGCTGGGAGAAATGCGATCCAATTCGCTACCTCATCACGAACAAGGTGCGCTGAGATATCTGCCACAGAAGCGAGGACAATTGCAAGCGTCTCAAGCCGCACTGGTGGTTCCAGAGCTCGTTGCTCACACATGGCCTTAAAGGTTGATTGTGCTATGGCCAGAGCAGCATCATCTCTCGAGTTGCGCTCAACTCGCGCTGCTGCAAGCAGCAATTCGCTAACGTGAGAAGCAATCGGATGATTTTGCAGCTGAGCAAAGCTAATTTCGCCACTTGTGTCCTGCATTGTGCTGCTTATCGAGGCAAATTCCGAGTCAAGCTTTCTTGTTGCTGATCGATAGGCTTCCATGAGTTCTGCGATAGAGATAGAAGGACGTTCAGCTGCTGCGTGCTGTGCGGCAAGGGACAGAGTAGCAGCACCCCCACGACTGCGGGTGCCATGGGATGGCAGGGGGCCTGGGCTTTGATTCAATGGGGCGCTCGGTGGCTGCTTGACGTTTGATTGCGCGTGCGACTGCGTGAGTTCCCGCTGTTGAGCATGATATAGTGGTTGACTCGCAGTTTGTGCTCGTTGGAGGTGGGGCTGCCTCGGTGTTCGTTCAAACGACTCGTAAACAAGTAGCTGGTGTGCAAGAAGACCAGAGGCCTTGGGTCTCAGTGGCTCAGGGAGCGCGGAAGGGTAGCGTCCCATATTTTTCTCATATGCATTCAACATGTGTGTATAGTGATTATGGCCCTGCTCAAAATGCTTGGGGGGGGCCTTAGATGTAGGCGTGATGACATCATCGATATCACGTATGGCCTTTTCAGTGGCTGCCTTCTCAATAAGCATGCAGCCCAGGTCAAGGTTCTCAGAGGCACATGTCTGCACAGCATGTTGTTCGTGCTGATCACCACTAGAGAAAATCACACCGGCCTGCTGTTGGAGCAGTGTTTTGAGATGTTTTGCGATGCTAATACGAAGTGGTTCCTTACAGGTTACCAGGGCAAGACTGCCAGCAAGATTGGAGACCATGAGCTGGGCCGCTTTTCGCACTCGAGTCTCATTTGGTTCGCTGGCAAAATCTTTTGAAACCAATTCCTTAGTTGTGATACAAGCAATCGTGACACTACGTTCAACCACCGGCTGTATGATTTCGCGAATTGCTCGATCAACTGCAACAGGCGTGATACGCTGGAGTGCGGCACCCTGAGGACCAGATAAAATCTGTGCAGATATTGTTATGTAGGAAGCCAGGTTAGGAATCACTGTTTGCTCTGCAACGCCGCCCTGTTGCTGTTTTGGAGCCAAGTCTGGACCGTCTAGCATGACACTAGTAGTCGTCTGCCCTGGTGTGAAGGTAGGTGGTGAATGGGTCTCATGTGCGTGCGTAGGCGCAAGACTGAACGCTCCAGGTTGGGTTTGGTGGTTTTGTTGTCGTTGCGCATGGCCTGGACGTTGTGAGCTCACTGCTGAAAGGCCGTGGGGGAAACTAGGATCGCCACCTTGGTCGCCACTAGTTCGCTTGACGTTGAAATCAGGGGACCGGTCTTTGATTGGCACACGCCGTGACGTGAGTGTTGTGGATCCGGCAATCTCGTCGAGTTTAACACCTAAATGCTTTGAGAGAACTTCAATTTCGAACTTGATGTTCATCTTGAGCTCCTCAACACTATAAAGGTCCCTGAGGACTGCCATTAAGCTCATCAGCCAAGGATTTGGCGGCCGGAAGACCGTGGAAGACTTGGCGCCCTCAAGGATCTTAGCCACGAAGGGACAGATTGCGATGAGTCGACCGGACTCGTAGCCCTGGTATAATAGTTCCTTGACGTCAAGCTGACGTTGGAGAATAGGTCGATTTTTTGACAGAGTTATTTGCCCTAGCCAGCTTCCAAGATTCTTCAGTAGGGACCGTTCACTCGTCGAAGTGGTGATCTTAGGCGATTTGAGGAGCTTAGCAATGTTATGGAACACGGCACGAATAACACATTTAAGGAGCATTTGGTGAGTATCATCTCCGCCCAGCTTCTCGAGGAAAGCAAGGTAAAGAGAATGGAAGTTTGGTTGTGTGGAGATTCGCTTCACAACTAAGTAATTTGCGAACCAACCGAAGTGTTCTTTGTGTAAAAGAGGGGCAATATCCTTAACCTTGGCCTCAAGGTTGCTATGCGATACATTGTTGAAGACCATATGCACGCAATCCAGAACAATTTCTGATGGCGCAACTGCAGGCTGTATCTCGGACACGGTTGGCATCAATGCTGCCATTGACAGAGGGCGATCTTCAAAGCCCGGACTTGCAAATTTTGTTCTTTCTGTATAGACCTTGGCAGGTGCCCCCCCTGCCAGTGAAGAAACTGTCATTTTGGTAGCAACATCTACCTGGTCATGACTGCCGTTTGCAATAGAAATAAATCGATTACCATCCAGCTGCGTTGGGGTCGTTTCTGCTATACCGATGGCCTCATTGTCTTCAGCAACAATGGCTGATGTGTCTTCAATTTGGGAGCCCCCAAGGAGCCTCCCCGGTACAAGACTTTGATCTAAACTCCCAATAGATATCCCTATCATATTGAATAAAACAGTTATTGTTGAGTTTGCTGTTGATTTCGTGTTGCTTTCCACGGGGGATTTCCGCCGGGACAGTGTTGGGCTGGCGTGGCCTAAAGACGCCTGCTGGCGCGAGTTAGCGATGCAAATACAGGACGGAATGACGCACCAAATAGAACGTGCCAGAAAAAGGGCTTTGCACAAATTGATTCTGTATCGCCCTAGTCAATAGCTCGTGACGTTCAAGGCCTGTCACTGAAACGACCACAAGTTGGACATTACATTGCCCTTTGCGTCCAGTTAAGAGCGTTATATTTGTTTCTTCTACGAGGCGTTTCGTGTCGCAATCATACAGTGTCATGTCACAAGTGGTACCATGAACCATTACCTGCAGTACCTACGGTACGTACCTACGGTAGAAACATGATAAAACGACGCGTAGACGCCGCGCGGCGAAGCTGTTTTTGGGGTGATGTATTCTTTTTGTTGGACGTTTTCTTCGCGTAACGCAGCCACGGACCGTTTAGGTGGACCGCGGCGTACGGACTTAAGTTTTAGTCAGGACGCGCACGCACCCATTCCGGCGATCTTGGCCGCTCCGTTGGCCCGCGGCATCGCTTCAGCAACCGCATGCGAATGAGGGGCGTTTCCCTTGTCTAGGAGGGGCCTACGACCCGCCGACGCGCGCACAGCTTTGTCGACCTCTGGCGTGTCCCATGGATGGCCCACTGGCGTGTTCCTTGCTACTTCATGGATGGCCCACTGGGCGTGTCCGTGCGGTCCCGAGGCGTAGATGGAATTGTAGACGTCCGCCGGCGGAGCGGGGAAGCGACAGGCTTCTGAGGCAATTTCGCCGCTGAGGCTGAGTCTCAACTTCAATGAAAATACATGGAATCTGTTTCACCGTCAGGTGGGACAGATTTGTTATATTCAAGTTCATATTGTGGATTTATATGAGGATTTATATATTCATTTTGTATCGTCCGCAAGGATGGGACAAAATCATGATGCATATATAAATCCTATACTACTAGCTCAAAACAAGGAGCCAAGGGACGGGTGCTGACTCGAGCGGGGGGACTCGGACCGGGCCTACTACTTTATTCTGACACCCCCTACCCCTGATCCATGGGCCAGTGATGGCCCACTCTAAAATAAACAAAGCCGCGCAAGTTCTCCCCCAAAGCGGCCCGCCTTTTTATATTTTGGGCTATAACTCGAGAGAGACCCGGTCCTGAAGATGAGAACTGAAATAATCGTGCTTCATTGCCTCAGCAGCCGAGCAGCGTCGGGAAGGATCGTAGAGGAGCATCTTTGATAGCAGGCTGATGCCCAAATCATCTATTTGTGGAGCAATGTCAGAGAATGACGAAGGAGGGGAGTATATTTTTTCGTTTGTGTCGTGATTATTATAATCTGGAAGCTCAACAAGTGATGGGTACTCCTCTTGTGTTGGGGATCCAAGAGTCTTAAATATTCGCTTCAACTGATCCTGTTCTGATGCCCCAGCCTAAGATATAACAGTATTGGGGGCTTATTGCAGACACGGCTACCCACAAACAACGGCTTTGAACTTGCCATTTCGGCAAATATGCAACCAACAGACCAAATGTCAACCGGTGTGGAGTACGTGCGAGAACCCATGAGAACATCTGGAGCGCGGTACCACAGGGTGACAACCTTGATAAAGTTCAATGAAATGAGGTTAAATGCAAGCGCACCTCATGGGTATAGCTCCGGACCGGAATACCAAAGGCCCTTGCAAGACCAAAATCTGCGAGCTTTAATTTTCCTTGACGGTTTATGAGGAGATTTTGGGGCTTCAAATCCCGATGAAGCACACGATGCATATGACAAAACGCCACTCCGCAAAGGAGTTGGTGAAGGAAGCTCTTGAGTATTGTGATTTCGAGGCCGACCTCGCAAATATCAAGATACTTTTTGAGGTCTTGATCTAAGTACTCAAAAACCAGAGTAAGCCGACGCTCGGTGTGCACAACATCATATAGCCGAACTATGTTCGGATGCTGTAACTCCTTAAGAAGTGAAATTTCCCGTATTGCCTACAACGACGAGTTTGTGATCTTATCATTATGCGTAAACTAGTACTGTAGACGGGATCCCTTCATCCTTTTCTTCGAGGCGTATTTTCTTCAACGCGACTATTTCACCCGTGGCCTGTCAATGCATACCATCACTGGCTATTATTGTGATGCAAGCGCCGTTGGCTACCCGATCCGATGCCTTGTAAACCACACCGTAAGTGCCTGCAGCCGACCTCAAAACTCGTCACAGGACAACTCAAACCTTCTCCTATTTTGTCCACTCTTTGATACCGTTCCATTTAAGAGGCCAATCAGGCGTTCCACAGTAACTGAAATGACATTAGTAGGGTTCGCACTCGTGACTGTATTAGTAGGGGTTCAAGACCTCTTTATAGTGAAGCACGTGAAGGCCCGCACGATGCCGCCGTATATTTTTAGAGATACATAGTAGGTCGCCGCCGTGTAACTGAAATGACATTAGTAGGCCGTCGTATGAAACTATACATAGATTAGTAGGCGCGCGTTGCGCCGCCGCCGGATGGCCGAGAGCTCCTGGGCGCTCCGGGGCGCGAATCGGTGTAATTGTTGGTTCTGTGAATCGGTGTAATTGTTGCTTCTGGCAAGTACGGACCATGCCTGTCCAGCACCGGCCCGGCGGACTCCGCTAGGGCTCTGAGTCCGAATCCTATTGCCTAACCCAAGGGGGCGCACCCAACCCAAAATTTGCCATGGGGCCGAGCGAAACGGACGATGGCGCCCATTTGCGATATATCCGAGTCTGCCCCACGCCATAAGTACCCGAGGACCCTAGGAGAATCAACTTATCAGCATAGAAGTGAGTTTGATTTTTCAGCCCAAAGGCTCCTGAAATACGCAGGGGATCCTCCTCCCTCCTCCCGACTCCGCCTTTTATTCAGAAAGAGTTTCGTAGTCTTGACTGGGTGCCTGGCCCATGCTGCCCCAACGACATGTCGAAAATACCTGCTTCGAAAATACCGTTGTCTCCATTAGACGACGGATTTCCTGGTTGGATTTTTTTTGTCCTCCCAAGAAACAGGTATTGCCCAACTTGGTCAGTTCGAAGACTCAAACTGGCGACTTTGATTTTCCAAGATACCTAGCGCAGTGTAGGCAAAATAAGTGACTTCAGCCCGGACACGGGGTTTGCGACTTAACAGTAAAGTTGACTTTTGGCCCGCTATTAGCTTCCTTGCTGTCGTATGAAATAGCGTAAAGTGATTCAGGCGCCTAAAAAACATTATGATGCACATAACTACTCAAAAAGAAGCGCAGGGTATATAAACTAAGTCAAGATGCGGGAGCATGCACCGCACCTGCTCGCGGTGACCTGTTAGGTTCGGTTGCGCGTTCCAATTATGCACTTGGTAGGGACACGTTGTGACAGACGTATTGAAGCGTTGATAGATCCTTTTGCTTTCTCGTCATTCGCCAGGGTTGAATTGCAGTTTTGCTTGTGAATGAGCCAGAGCGCAATTAATTTGCGGCTTGTTTTATCACGTATGATGAATTGAAGCTGCTTGAGAATATGCAACAACAGCTTATCGAATGTTCGAAATAAGTATGACTTCGTGCCAAATATGTGCACGCAGCATTGTCCATAAGATACATTATCCACTGATCCATCCATGAGACCATAGACTGCCGAAAGAAATGAATTGAAGCTAGCCGTTGCGGCCTTTGCTGCGGTTGAGTGAGGTTGACAGCAGCGACATAGTAGCATCTCAGATACTGCCACGTACTCACGATTTGTCGGCTTTAGTTTGCACAAATTGTATGCAAGGTAGATTCGCTCAAGAAGGTGATTGTAGAGTCTTAAAAATACATATACGTGTTTATTGCCAATACAAAACCTGTGTGGCTCTAAGTCTATGTCAGACTACTAGCACAAGCTAGCACGGGACAGCGCGATATTTGGTCAACTTGGTTCTCATTTTGAAGGTAGTTCGCGATTGCCTGCAGAAGTTGATCAAATTAGCAGTACCATGAAAATGACGTAGGTGAAGACATCGCGTTCACCAGGGCTGTGTGAGATGAATATGATATTTTCAAAGCACTATACAGACACAGGAATCTCACGACAGATCCAGGAGTGTCGTTGTTGACATCACATTACCGCATCCTCCTACTCGGTGATTTTTTTGCTGGTAATTGTTTTTATGGATGTATATAGCCTCACGCTGGATATCACCACTCATCGAAAGCGGCATGGGTATGCCAAAAATAGGAACGAGGAAATTGGTGCAAATAAGTGTAGAGGTAATCTTCTCTTCATGCGACATTGCAGACCTCTGGGCAAAAGCAACGATGAACTCTAAAAGAGTCTCGTGCATGAGTGGGAGGTGCAGCTGAATACAAGAACAAGAGGGAACGGTAGCAGCTGGGTTAGTGCTTTGGTCACAGTCGCATATGACAGGGACGCAGGCCACTTTCTTTACCCCAATTTCGGCAATTATTTCCTGAACCAGGTGGCGCATAAGCAAGTTGTTTTGTTCCTTAAGGTGGAAGCAAAATGAATGGCGGTCTGCAGCTAGTGCATAGTTACTCCCCTGCTGCCTCTTCCAATATTGCAAAAGATCTGATTGTGCTCGATACCAGTTGTGGCATTTTGATCTTAAGCGATTAAGAATCACCGGAATTGTGGCTACTGGGTTCCTGATGAGAAGCTCAACTAGCTCGATACCTAAAGCCGAGTTTTTTATCGACTGTTTGCGGCGATGATATGATTACACCGGTCCGCACCATGTTCACCATAGGCGTGCATTATCGCATTGAGATGAGAAGGTCTGAGCCCAAACGAATCTAAGAAACTTACTGTGGATAGAGTAACAGCACCCCCTTGCATTCGATTGACAATAGATTGAAGTACAGAAATTGTTGCGAGGGTTGCATCCAAGATCGCATCTATATCATACTGCTGATCTTCGCATTTGAACAGTAACTCCTCATGGTGATATGTCCGGATACGCCCGTGCGCGTTAGCCAGTTCAGAACCTAAAGGCTTCGAGACACAGACGTCGTTTAGCGTTCTCCCATTGTATCCAGAATATCTACTGCATTGGGGGTCCGAAATCATTAGTTCACACTCACTGTACGATGGAGAAACATCGTTACGGAGTTTTGCAGGACACAAACTATTTTCGGTTTTTTGTTTCGATGTAGCCACGCATTTGCGTGTTACATAAGTTCCATCACCCGCATTATCGCGGTTCTGAATAAAATTCTTGATATCAACCACGAGTTCTGTTGGCAGCCCGTGCGATTCAAAAAGGTTGGTGATAAGAAGAAGCGCCTCAAATCTCTTAAGAAGGTCCTGGGAAAACAAATCTAAACATTTGAGAAATTCAGCCCAGCCGCCGCCTCCGCCAGCTGCATTGGCCGCCAACTTAAACCTATTATCTATCGTCAGCCAAGGTAAACGAGGGAACACCGAGAGACATACGCTTCCTTAACACGACCCAAGTAATTATACTCAATAAGACGAACGGTGCTTGGGCGTGGCCTATAATTTTATTAGTAACAAAATAAAATGAGTAAAAAATGTAGCACAGACTGCATACCAGGTTGATGCTGGTATGTTGTCATCCTCAATCGGTGATTTAGCGAGAAACGGCACAAGACTACTATAGGCATAGAGCTAGTGATGGCACAAGAGGTTACGGCTGCTGAATTTGACCCTGTAGCTGACACATTTTTACCCGACACACTTGTACGTTGCCGTGTAATACTGTTTGACTCATCAGCCGTGCCAGTAGTCCCCAAAAACATCCCTGCGCCAGTCTGACGCAAACGGCGCAATTCAGATTCTCGAGCGGCACGAGAGAGGCGCTCCTGTGGAGTTGCAAATAAGGCGCGCAAATAGGAAGCTTACCCACTTTAGCCTGCTCTTGGACGGCATCAGGCAAGAAGTAGGTAAACTCCTTGAGAAGATCTGCATGGTCAGCAAATAGCTCTGATACCTGTTCCAAGACGTCCTTTATTGACCTCTGTTCTTTTTGGTAGGTGTGTAAGATCTCCAGGAATGCTTTGTAGGTGTTTGGTTCATGTGCAAAGCGTTTTTTTATGGTTGTTACCTAAGGGCAAAGGTCCTAAGGTGCAATCGAATTGACGCCGAATTATGCGTATGTAATAGCGTGGTCAAATTCTACCGGCGCGCCAACCTAGTGTGTTTGGGTATACTTTCATTACATTCGGTTTTGAACCTCAGGGCGTGCCTACGAGCATCATCTTCCATGGACCTGTCGATGACAAGACTGGGATTTACGTTAGCATCGCTGATTTGTGACTGTGATGGACCTACGCAGCAGTGAACATGATAGTTTTGTTTGCTTCATCATGGCTAACCGCCGAATCGCGAGTTATGTGTTGGCTCAAATGGCTTTGTAATCGAACCGACCTATCATACTATCTATGAAATTTTCCCTATCAAACACACTGGCGGTGCTATTGTCGCAGAGGTTCCAGATGGTGTTGTAACAGTCATAGTGGCATTATCCCCATCACGAGGCAACTCTATTTTATAACCATCAGGAAGGAACGCATTAAATCCGAGAATTAATTTGTTATATCCACGAAATAGTTGTGACACCTGTTGAATCACACCCGGGGTATCTATTTCCTGTGCTTTGAAATTTTTCATTATGTCCAAAAACTCATTATATATCTCAGGCTTCTCGCCAAAGGCCATCTTTACTTGATCCAAATAAAGAAGGGCATCCTCGACCTACCGTGAAACGTGAGACTCGTTGTGATGAGAGCTTACTTTGAGTTCGCGCAACACTTTTGCGAGCGTTGGCATAGAAGGGCGTCGCGGCCGGACGCTCAATTTGCGAGCTTAGCCGGAATCAACTAACACGGTGTGTGTGTACCACGGTACCTACGGTACCTACGGTACTTTAATTAGCCCAAATGCATGTGCTAGAGATGCACTAAGTCCACGCGACGCACAGCCTCCAGGGCGCGCGAAGACCCAGCAGCGAGGCTCAGCAGCGCGGCGGGAGGGTGGGTTCAAACTTGAACTTGAACTGTCTTTCCTGAGAATTCGCACTTCGACGAACGTAGAGGCCGTCGCGGCGAGCAGGGGCTGCCAGAATGCATTCTCGACATTCGATAGCCCCACCCCGTCGCGATTTCGGTTGCTCTGGGGCCTCACAGCGACGACGAGGCCTGCGTGACGGACCGCTTCGCGCAGACCATGAAGGGGACCATCGACGGCGTTAGCGTGTGCGCCTACCCCCGTCTCGTCCACCTTTCTCCTCACGCCGAACGTCGTGGAGAGTTGCATGGACCCAACCTACGGCGCGTCCGAGGGCGGTTTATACGAGGTCGACTTGGGCTGCTACGAGTGCATCCCGGGCTGCATGGAGGCCCAAGGCGGCGTCGAGTGTAGTGTCACGGTTGGCACTCGCCAATGCGTAGGATTTCAGAAGGTAATGCGGCGAAGGATCTCTCAGGACCGTGGGCCCATAACTTGCGAGTAACGCAAGCAAGACCAAAAGGTTAGGCGCCTTTGGGAGTGCAGCGACTGAGATAGTCCGCCCGAGAGCCACCTTAAACTTGAAATACACTAACTAGTTTTGGTTTACGCCGAAATTACGGTGTCACGACGGTTTAATTACTAGTCCGACACACTCTAGTTGGCGCGAGGGGTTTTGGGCACTCTACGGCTAGCGTGGAGGCGCATTTGTGCCGCCAGCGCGTGTGGAGGTCCTAGGAACTCGTCCGCGCCTGGCGTAAAGAGCGCGCGTTGAAA
>MDTG01128921.1_pt1 | contig 20949 bp, 17 predicted proteins | sample 811421 | NCBI WGS metagenome assembly MDTG01 (sample SAMN05326645, study PRJNA326480) | marine metagenome | isolation source: seawater | place: Pacific Ocean: South East | collected 2011
GTTGATAGGCTGGATGTGGAAGCGCAGTAATGCGTGCAGCTGACCAGTACTAATAGCTCAATTGGCTTGATTTATGCACTGAAAAAAATTTTTGTTATTGATATGTATTTTAATTATTTAATTAAATAATTTTTTTAAAAACTTTTCCAAGTAATTGGATCATCTTTGCTAATATTAATTTTCGAAGCTTTTGTTAAAATTATTTTCATATACTTTGGAAGTAAGCCCCCAGCAGGTCCTTTAACTGTAATATTAGATCTTCTAAATTTTTCCCCCTTTTTTATATTTCTGCTTGCATACAAACTTTTCTTTTGAGAATTAATAGTAATATACTCATTTGGTTGAATTTTTTTTATTCCATCGCCTAAAATTAAATTTATTTGTTCTTTTTCCTTTTTATTTCTTTTTTTAAACCACAAATTATATTTTTTATAAAATTTATTAAATTTGGTTAATTCTCTAATTTCTTTTAAAGTTGAAGATAATAAATGGTCAGGACCTTCCATACGTTTATCTAAAGTAAAATGTCGCTCAATTATATCGGCACCTAAACATATAGCTGATTTAGATGCTAATAAATCAGTTGTATGATCAGAAAAACCAACAGGTATTTGATATAAAGATTTTAAATTATTCATGAAATTGAGATTTATTTCAGCATGTGTTGATGGATAAGACGAGTTACAATGGAGAACCGCAAGATTTTTATTACCAGTTGATCTTACTGTCTCTACAGCATCATCTATTTCAGATAAAGTTGACATTCCAGTAGATATAATCATAGGTTTATTTTTTTTTGCTACATGTTCTATTAATGGTAGATTTACCAAGTCTGACGAAGCTATTTTAAAAGCACCTACCCCCAATTTATCTAAAAAATCTGCATTTTCAAAATCAAAAGGTGTAGAAAAAATGAAAATATTTTTCTTTCTAGCATATGCAAAAATTTTTCGCTGAGTATCAAAGTTTAAACTGAGACGGCTAAATAACTGATTTATACTTTCTTGAGTACCTATAATTTTCTCAGAATATTTTTCTGATTTAACATTTTTTGAAACTCTAGAATTTGGTAAAAATGACTGAAATTTTATTGCATCACAATTAGCTTTTTTTGCATTATCAATTAATTTTTTTGCTATTGATAAACTACCATTATGATTAAGTCCTGCCTCTGCGATTATAAATGACTTTTTACCTTCACCAACTACTCTTTTTCCAATTTTAAAGGTATTGCTAAATTTAATATTATTTATTTTTTTTATCTCATTTGTAAATAAATTAAATTTATTAGTCAAACTGTTCACTAAATCAAAAGATTTATGAAATAATATTTGACTGTCAGCATAATTAAATTCACCACCTGCCCCAACAGAATGTAAATTATCGAAACTTTCAATAAAACTCTTTACATAATACGTTTCATTTTTATAGTCCATGAATTGAATAGGGTAAACAAAAGGTTCATAATTTATTGTGGCGTCCATTAATTTTTTATTATCAACTAAATTTGTTTTAGATATCTCATTTATTACTTGTAAAATTACATCTTTTGGTTTTCTTTTTGAAAATTTATCACCTAATGAGTATGTTATTTCAGCACTTAAAAAACTTTTTTTATTTGGTGCTACAAATTTAGACATTTTTTTATTTTCAGTAATTCTATTAAAAAGAAGTCTATTAGAGTCAAAATATAACCAGTGAATATTCTTTGGCAGAATATTTTGTTGATTGTAAAACAAATAAACGGTGCAAACTCCTCTAAATTTAAGTTTATTAGGTTTGCCTAGAAATCTGGCAGTAATGTTTATCGGAAGAGTAGAAATTACTATATCTTTATCTAAAATTTTATATTTTTTTTTATCTGTTTTTATATCTAAAATTTTTTTATCTTTAAAATTAAAACCTTTAACAGTTTCATTGAATTTAAATTTACCTCCTAGTTTTATAATCTTATCTTTAATTTTGTCATAAATGCAACCCGTACCGTATTTTCCTACAGCAGCATATTCTTCATGATAAAAAGGAAGGATTTTTTCTCTAAATTTTATCCTATTAGGAGCCCAATCAGGACTCATTTTTTCAGTATCTATACCCCATATCTTTTTTGGATATTTTTCATAAAACATTTTCCTTAGTGTAGGTCCAACGAAAGAGTCGATGTATTCCTTATAACTTTTTGCATTATATCTTTTTTCTAAGTTTCTGCAGTTCTTTAATTCTTTTTTAATTTTTTTTTTTGTTTTAATATCAAAATTATTTAAAGCTTCTTTTGAAAATGGATAATCATAAAATTCATTAAATTTTTTACCTTGAACATTTTTACAGTAAAACTCTCCTTCAATAAGTAAATTTTTAAAATTATCTTTCCAAAATTTTCTTAATTCACTATCAGGTGTGTGAAAAATATGTGGTCCAGTATCTAAGATAAATCCTTTATATTTCCAAGACCTACATAAGCCCCCAGAGCTAGCATTCTTTTCAATTATGGTTACTTTTAAACCTTTTTCTAATAATTTCCATGCAGTTATCAAACCAGTTGGGCCAGAACCAAGTATAAAAACATGTTTATTGTTTTTCATAATTTAAACAAATTTAACTTTATGCTTAAAGGCTTTAATAATTTTTTTTTTAATAAAATTTTTCTTGGTTAAATTTATAAAATCTCCTTCACCATCACATATACCATAAATTATTTTTGGATTTCGAATATCATCTACAATAATGTCTGATTTTCGACCTAATAATCCGTTATTTATTAAAGTAAATCCATTTATTTTTCTAGTATTATATTTTTTTCTTTCAATTGATTTGAATATCTCACTATTTTCCACTTCCATATCTAGCGATGTCGATACATCCAATCTATAAACTTTATAATTATTTTTTATTAAATTATTTAATGCATTTTTTTCAAACATACCTTTGCCCACATCAAGAAAAATAACATCTTTTTTTAATTTACCGATATTTTTTAACTTGATGATATTGGTTCCTTTAGCACAACAAATTATAACTTCGAAATTATTAATTTTGTTTTTTAAAATATTAAAAGGTTTTATTCTTGATTTATTACCTGCTGGTTTAATAAAATTAATTAAATCACATATTTTTTTTAGTTTAGCTTGATTTCTGCGATAAATTTCTAAATTTGCACCCCTCTCTACAAGTCTTAAAGCTAATTTAAATCCTATATTTCCTGCACCAATTATAAGAATTCTTTTTCCTCCAAGGTTCCTTATTTCATTTTTGAATTGAGTTTGAAGGAAATTCTCAGCAGCATTAACAGTGAGATCATTTGCTTTATAAAACTTTAAATAAGATTTTTTTATATTTTCTTTTGCAGTTCTTTCTAAGTTGGTGAGGTAATTTTCTTTTTTTAAATTTAAAGATTTTTTCTCAGTATCTACAAATATTGTATCAAATCTTCCATCTATAACTTTGCATATTCTCTTTGCAACATTGTCATTAAATAATGTCACCCCAAAATAATAGAAATTTTTAGTTTCTCTAAGTGGTGTTAAATAAAAAGGTATATTTTTAAGCTTTGCTGTGTTAGATATAAAAAAAGCAGTTTTTTTTTTTATTAATTTTTTCTTTTTAAAAATTAAATCAATTTTATTTTCTAACTCTTTTAAATATATTTTCATTTAAGTCTGATATAATTAAATTTTTTCATCTTTTAAAAATTTATATATAACGTTGTTTAAATTTGGATTTATATAACAAATATTATTTTTAAAGTTATTTAGAGTATTAACTGTAAAACTTGATTGCCACCATTTATCAACACTTTTATTTGTAAAAATATCATTAATATGATCACTAGCACTTTTTATATTTGTGTGAACAATTTTTGATTTATTTAATTCAACAAAATATTTTTTTTCTTCATTTATAATTGTATTGTTTATTTCTTCGTCGTCTATTAATAGACAACTGGGTATATTTGAATTCAAAGCCTCAATTATAGTTGTAGAATTATAAGTTGAGATTACGAATCTTGCATCTTTATATACTTTTTTTATTTTAACATTATCTTTTTCAAACCTAATATGAGGAAAAATTTTTTTCATTTTTTTTTCTATTTCCCAATGGTCAAAACCTACCATTCTTAATTTAATTTTTTTTTGTATATCAAAGTTAAGTAAATTTATAAAATCTATTATTTTACTTAAGTAATTGTTAAACATTATACCTTCATTAAACTCAGGATATTCTAGATATTTTGAATGATTAAAGAGAAGCAAATAAATATTTCCTTTATTAGATTTTGAATTTTTATAAATTTGTTTTGTGTATCCGATATTGAAAACATTATTTTTTTTGGTTGAATTCAATTTAGACCAAAAAAAATTTATATCAAAATTCTCAATTTTGTTAGCCATCCCAACATCATTCTTAAAACTATTCCCACCATGTTGAAGTGTAAGTATTTTATTATTATTTAATTTTTGATATGCAATATATTTCATAATGTGTGAGACAGATGGAATAATTCCACATAAAATTTTTTTTGGATTTTTTGGCAAATTCTCTCTCAGAATAGTTTTATCAATCTCATTAAAACCTTCCAAAAAAACTCTCGGCAAGAACAAAAAAATATTTTCATTTAAAAATTTTTCAAAACTAGACCCATTAAATATTTTGTATTTTTTTTGTCTTATTTCTTTATTGAATGAAAATTTTTCTGGTTTAATAAATTCTTTTCTAAAAAGGGGAATTTGTTTCAATTTTAAATTTATTATACATTCATTTGCAAAAGGCAAATAGGTATTAAAAAAAACATATTTTTGATTTTTACCAAATAATTTTATCAATATATTTGAGAAATTTGTAATTATACTTGTGGATTTTTTTTTTGACTTGCTATCTTTAATAAATGGAACTTTTTCTATGGTACACAAATTATTAAATTCTATTATTCTATGATAAATTAATGAATTCAAGTAATCAAATTTAATTGCAAACATATAATCTTCATGGGTGTTTTCTGATAAATCCTCTAGATTGAAATTAATTGTTTTTATTGTATTGAAATCATTTTTTTTTTTAAAAGAAAATAATCTTTCCCATCTATCACGAATAACAAATATAAAATTTTGAAACCAGGGTCCTAAAAAAATTTTCCAAAAACTTATATCTAGATTTTGATTATGAATTTTGTTTAATAATTCTGCAAAATGATGAAAATTTTTCATATAAAAATCAGTGGAAAATTGAATGTTTTGTGATAATTCCTGAATGTTTGGATAACCTTTTGTTTCTAACTTATCTTTATCCATCCATGGATTTAAGAAAATATGATTTTCATTCAAGCACATAGTTTCCTTAATAGGTGTAGTGATTAAATATTGTTTCTTATTCATTTTTAATTTGTAAATCAGTAATTATTTAATATATAAATTTTTTAATTTAAAATAACTATTATTTTGTATTTTAGATAAATTAAGTTAATCTTAATATTCCTTAGAAAAAAGATTATAGATTTATATGTTTCTTTCTCAAAATTATATTTTTATATTAACCAGTAGTTTTTTATTAAGTGTAGTCTATTTATTAAATCATCAAAAAATTGCTAATTTTTTAAAATTAATAGACAAGCCCAATATAAGAAAACAACATAAGGTTTCTGTACCAATAACAGGTGGTTTGGGTTTGATGATTTTGATATTATTTTCATTAATATTTTTTGATATACAAAATTTTTTTTTTATTACTGAAGAAAAGTATTTTGAAATAATAATTTTCTCTTTTTTAATTTTTTTAATTGGAATAATTGATGATAAATATGAGCTTAATCCCAAAAAAAAACTTTTATTTTCATTTTTGGTTTATCTTATTTTCTTAAAATTTAATGATCAATTTTTAGTTAAAGAGATTAGTTTTTCTTGGACAAACCATAGTATAAACTTGGGGAGTTTTTCTTTTTTATTTACATTACTTTGTTTTGTAATTTACCTACAAATTGCAAATATGTTTGATGGTGTAAATCTTCAATGTAGTCTGTACTCAATAACTTTATTTTTAGTTTTTTACAGTATTTTGAAAAATGTTTTTTTTTTTAATTTTGGTAATATATTTAATTATATTTTCTTACTGGAATTTTAAAAACAAATCATTTTTAGGTGATGGTGGGAATTATCTTATTTCCTTCTTTGTTTCTATTTCTTTAGTTCAATTGCATAATAATAATTATTTGGACGCGGATCATATTATCTATTTGATACTTTTTCCTACAATAGATTTAATAAGGTTATTTTTTCTTAGAGTAAAATCAAAAAAATCACCTTTCACTCCAGATAGAAATCATATCCATCATTATTTGTTAAATAAATTTAGTTATAGAAGTGTCTTATTAGGATATGTATTATTTTTGTTTTTTCTATACATTTTTATTTATTTTAAAAATTTATTTATATTTCAATGGATTTTAATTCCAAGCACTATATTTTATTTTTGTTTATTAATTTTAAGTAATAATTATTTAAAAAAATAAAATTTTAAAATTTAGTTTAATAAAAAAAGTAAGGATTTTTTTTGAATAAAATTATTTCAATATTTCTTAATTTAATCTTAAAATATAGAAGAAATAAATATTTAAGAGAATTTAAAAATTTTAAGAATATACATTTAGGTGAAAGTTGTTATATTTTTGGAGATGGACCTTCAATTAACAACTATGATCTAAAAAATTTTTCTAAAAAAAAAAGTATCATTGTAGGTTATTTATTCGCACATAAGAAATTTAAAAGTTTAAATTGTATATATAGCATTTTACTAGAACCAGCATATTTTAATTTTATTTTAATAATTCTAAAAAAATTTTTTATATTTTTTAGCCTGGAAAAAAATATCTATAAAATAGTTCTATTTAGAATATCAATTATTAAATTTTTTAAAAAACAAATATTAACTAATAAAAATATTACTTTTTTTATAAATGAAATAAATTTTTTTATGAAAAAAAATAAAAGAATTTGTTTTGTTTCTAAAAAATTGAATTTAACTTTAAATGAACATTTCAAATTAAAAAAAAATGAAATCAATTTTTTAAAAAGTTCTTTGAGATTCAGTGTCAGTTTAGCTAGTTATATGGGTTTTAAAAAAGTATATCTTGTAGGATTTGATTACCTAGATGATTATGTCACTGATAATCATGTGAGAGATTATCATTGGTATGAATTTAAACTAGAAAAAATGTTAAAAAAAAATAATTATGAGAAAAAATTTTTTAAAAAAATTCTTTCTAAAAAAAGATCAAAAATAATTTTAATAAATAAAAATGGAAAGAGCTATTCTTTACCTAGTATATCATATAAAAATTTTTGTAAAAAAAATCTTGTTAAAAGTAAAAAAAAAAATATTATAAAAAAAGAATTTTTAAATATACTAAAGCTAAGCAATCATTACTATACTGATAATAAAAATTAATAAATGAACTATTTTAATATATTAGCAAAAATATCTAAGCTTAATCGAACACATAATGGTCCAGAGACATATTTAGCATATAAAATTTTGAAAAATTTTTATAAAAAATCAAGATTAATTTTTTTTAAAAAAGGCAAGATAAATTATTGGATATCTCCTCCTTATTGGGAATGTTCAAAGGCACAACTTATAGATCTTAAAACAAAAAAAATTCTTGCTGATAAAAACAATAGTAATTTTGACGTTTATACTTATTCACCTTCAATTAAAAAAAAGATTTTATTTAAAGAATTAAAAGAGCATATCACTACTGATCCAAAAAGGCCTAATTCAAAAATTTTTTATTTTAGAAATCAATTTAGGCATTGGGATTTGAAATGGGGTTTTTCGATTCCTTACAATATTTTTAAAAAAATTAAAAAAAACAAAAGGTTTGAAGTTGAAATAAATTCTAAATTAAATTTTAAAAAAGGCTTTTATCAATCAGATTATTGGAAAAGAGGAAGGTTGAAAAAAAATTTTGGGTTTATTTCACATTTTGATCATCCTTCACAAACTAACGATGGTTTGGCTGGAGTATTTGCTGCTTATGAAACTATCAAAAGACTTAAAAATATAAAGACAAAATACTCATATTTCTCTTTTGCCTCAATAGAAATTGTTGGTTCAGTTTTTTATTTAAATAAAATGAAAAACTTTATGAATAATTGTTTAGGAACTATTAATTTACAATTTCCAGGCATTAATTCAAAAGTATGTTTTCAAGAAACAATGAATGGAAATACCATAATTGATCGTGTAATTAAAAATGTATTAAATTATCCAAAAAAAAATAGAATTTACAAGCAAAGAGAAATTCTAGGTAACGATGAAACAATTTTTGAGTCAAATAATTTTAATATACCTTCGGCTACTTTGTTAAGATATCCATTTAAAGAATATCACTCAGATCAAGATAATATGAAAATTACAAAAAAAAAAAATATTGAGGAAATAATAGCTTTAAATTTAGAAACAGTTTTTATTTTGGAAAATAATTCAAATTTTAAAAGTGTCATTTCGACTGCACCATGTCTTTCTCATCATGAATTAAATCTCTATTTCACTAAAGGAAAAATGAGCTTTTTAGATGAAAAAAATTTTTTTTCCTCAGAATTAACTAAAAATTTAAATCAGGACCAAATAGCAATTATTAATAAAAATCCTAAAAATTGTTATGAGCTTATGAATTTAACTTTTCAAATGGCAGATGGATCATATGATATTTTAGATCTATCTGAAAAATGTAATTTACCTTTTAGATTTGTTTTCAATTATTTAAATTTAGTAAAAAAGAAAAAATTGATTAAATTCTTATAATTTTAAATATATGCAAAAATTTTTTATTTTTGGAATGTTTAGATCTGGAACAACTTTTTTATCTAAAATTTTGAATAATGAAAAAAAGATAATATGTGCTTCAGATTGTATTTTTCCTGTTTTCAAAATGATAAGAAATCAAATTATTAATAATAGAAATAAAGTAGAACCTTTTAATCATTACATTTTTGATAAAAAGCAAATGTTAAATTTTGAAAAAATCCAAAGAGCGAATTTATCTAAAATACTAGTAAAAACGAAATATGAAGAAATAAATTTTTTAGTTAATGATTATGCTAAAAATTTTCATCCAGCTTTGCTCGATAGATTAAAATTAAAAAAAAATTTTTTTAATTTTAAAGAGATAATTGATTATTATTTTTTTAAATTAAAAAAAATTAAACCAAAGGTTAATGTTGTTGGGTTTAAAGAGGTTTGGTTAAATGAATTTATACCTATATTAAATAAATACGACAAAAAAATGAAATTTATACTTTTAATAAGAGACCCTAGATCAATAGTATCATCCAATTTTGCAAATAAAAATAATTCCTATCCAATATTTTTTTTAATTTGTCAGTGGCTTAAAATTGCAAACTTAACAATCTACTATAAAAAAAAATATCATCAAAATATCTTGGTAATTAGATATGAAGATTTAATATTAGATAAAAAAAAAATTCTTTCACAATTAGAAAATTTCTTAAATTTAAAAAAAAATACTTTAAAAAATATTAAAAAAATATCCGAGGATAATTGGAAACAAAACTCTGCTTACAAGTTAAGAAGTAAATTATATAATAAATCTAGTTTACATAAATGGAAAAAGTTTTTAACAAAATCAGAAATTAAATATATTGAGAAATATTGTTTTTTAGAAATGAAATATTTTAAGTATCCTACAATATATAATATAAATTCAAAATCCAACAAAGACTTCAAAATACCAATTAAAAGATTTAATTATTCTAAATGGATTAATGAATATAAGAATCTGTTTAAAAAAAACAAAAAAGTTCAAGAAAACTATATTTTAAAAAGGATAAACTTGTTGAAAGAAAAAAAATATAGGATTAATTATAAAAAATTTTTTATTAATAGAAATCTCTATTTTTTGCATAAAAGAATATTAAGCAAAATTATATGATGAAAATGGTAAAATTAAACTAATGACTGCAATAGAATATATTTTAAAAAACCAATCTATAAATTTTAAATATTTATTTAAACACCTGAGAGAAAATCTATTCACTTTAATTTTAATTGCATTTATAATTTTTATTATATCTTCATTTTTTTCCTACAGAAACTTAGTAACTAAAATAAATATAAAAATTTATTTCGGATCAGAAAGAAACATTGAAATTGTAAATAATCGAAAAGTTTTGCAATATAATAATACTTTAAAACAGTTTATGAATAATTTTTTACAAGATTTCTACATTTCTTATAAATTTGATTTATTAAAAAATAATAATAAAAAATATGAAATTATTGAAAGTGATTATGATGCGGATGGTCAATATTTTTACTTCTTTATAGATTTAAACTCATTGGAAATTCCATCAAATGAGATTTTAAGTTCAATTCAAAAAGAATTTAAGTCAAACTTTAATACGTCTCTGTATAAAGAAGCAAAAAAATATTCATCAGCTTCAGATATAGATTATAAAATTTTAAATAAATCAATTTATTTAAGAGAAGTAGAATTAGAAAAACCTGATAAAAAAAATTTAATTTTACTTTTTATTTCTAGTTTTTTTACCAGTCTGATAATTTCTATTTTATTTATTTTGTTTAAAAAAATAAGATAATTTTGTCATACATTTGAAAAATGTTTAAATTAATAATCGATCTTTTTAAATTCATAAGAAATGATAAAAAAGTAAAACTTATATTTTTATTTTTCTTAACTATTTTTACTTCTTTGGCTGAGGTAGTAAGTTTAGGTTCGTTACTACCTTTTGTTAGTTTTATTTCAAATCCTGAAAAAACAAATGAAATTGAAATTTTAAATACGATATTGAATTACTTTCAAATTTCAGGTTACAAGGATACAGTCAAATTTTTAGCTTATTTTTTTATATTAGCCGCTCTTGTTGCTGGTTTATCGAGAATATTTTTACTTAAATTAAGTATAGATTTATCAAGGTTAATTGGAACAGAATTAAGCTCTGATATTTTTAGAAAAATTTTAACACAAAATTATTTAAAGCATATTTCTGTCCACTCTGCCGAGATGATTAGTGGCTTAACTCAAAAAGTAAGTCAGGCATCTGGAATATTAGTTTCAGTAATAACATTGTTAACAAGCGCAGTTTTATTTATATCGATATTAATAACACTAATTATTATTGATCCAATAATCTCTCTTTTATCTGCATTAACATTTGGATTTGTGTATTTTATTATAGGACTTATTAGTAGAAAAAAATTAATTGGTAACAGCAAATTTATCTCAAATGAGCAAGATAATGTCGTTAAAATATTACAAGAAAGTTTAGGTAGTGTGAGAGATATAATATTATCAAGAACATATAACGTATATTTTTCAATTTACGATAAATCTATTTTTAACCTTAATAGGGCAGTTTCTCAGAATGCATTTGTAAACCAATCACCTAGATTTTTTATGGAAACAGTCGGAATGGTCTTTATATCAGGAATTATAATTGCCTACACTAGACAAGATTTTGATTTGGCAAATATTATTCCTATTTTAGCAGTTTTAGCGTTAGGTGCACAAAGATTACTACCTTTGATGCAAATGATTTATGGTAATTTGACTGTAATTCTGGGCAGTACAGCAGGTTTAGAAGATGTGTTAAAATTACTCCGAAAGAAAGAAAAAACAAATTTTATTATTGATAACGACAAAAGTTTTAAATTTAATAAGGATATTACAATCAAAAATATTTTTTTTAGTTACAAAAAAAATTCACAATATGCACTTAAAAATATTAATTTAAAAATAAAATCAGGTTCTAGAGTTGGAATAATTGGAGAAACAGGGAGTGGCAAAAGTACTTTACTTGATATTATTGCTGGTCTCGTTAAAGCTGATAAGGGAAAAATTTATATTGATAATGTTAAATTAGACCAAAAAAATTTAAAATATTGGTACAATAAAATATCATACGTTCCACAAAATATTTTTTTGTTAGATACTTCTATCAAGCAAAATATAGCTCTCGGTGTTAATAAAGAAGAAATTGATATTAAGAGAATAAAATTTGCTTTAAAAGTATCTAAATTAGATAAATTTGTATCTAAGCATAAAGACGGTTATGACTTAGTAGTAGGTGAGAAAGGTGTGCGTTTATCAGGTGGTCAGAGACAAAGAATTGGTTTGGCAAGAGCGATTTATAGAAAATCTAGTATAATTTTGTTTGATGAAGCTACTGCAGCACTAGACAATGAAACTGAAAAAACAGTTATAGAGTCTATCAATAATATCTCAAAAAATATAACTACAATTATGATTGCTCATAGAATATCTTCTTTACGCTATTGTGATAAAATAATTAAAATTAAAGCAGGTCAAATTGAAGGGATCTATAAATACAAAGATATTAAAAAATTTTAGATAATATTAATGAAAAAAATTCTTATTAAATTTATACAATTTTTATTTAATAAAAAATTAAAAAAAATCTGTAAACTTAAAGATTTAGAAAAAGGAAAAACATGTTATATAATTGGAGATGGTTTTTCACTTAGATCTTATGATTTAAAATTTTTTAAAAAATACGACTCTATTTCTTTAAGCTATCTACCATTTCATAAAGAATTTGATTATATTAATTGTAAATATTGTTTATTGATACAGCCTTATTTTTTTTATGGTCCTACGTATAGTACTGATCCAACTAATCCATCGAAAAAAAAATTTTGGTATAACAAGATAGGAAAATATTTTAAAGAAAAAATAATTAATCAATATAAAGACAAAATATTTATAACTCACCTTTCAAATTATTTTTCATTAAAAAATAATAAAAACAATTATTTTATATTAAATAAGTTTAATGATGAAGGTTTTGATGAATTTTTAAAGGCAAAAAATCTTAATCCGTGGGAAGGTTCTTTGAAAGCTGGAATTCTATTTGCAATCTATTTGGGATATAAAAAAATTTATTTAGTTGGTTGTGATTATGCAGATAATCCAATTACAGTAGGACATTGGTATGAAAAATCAATTGAAAAACAATTAAGTGAAGATGAGCATCTTAAACACTTTTTTGACTCTTTAAATGATATTACTGATATTAAAATTATTACAAGTCGCACTAATCAAAATGATAAAAGATTTGTAAGTTATGAAAAATATTCAGGATTACCTTTAAAAAATAATGAAAGAAATCAACTTATAGGAGAGCAAACTATAAGTATTTTAAAATGTTGGGCTGGTTATTATTTATAATATTTAATATTGATGAAAAAAAAATATTTTATTACTGGGGGTGCGGGATTTATAGGTTCTGCTTTAGTAAGAAATTTAGTTAATAGTGGTCATAAAGTCTTAAATTGTGACAAGCTGACTTATGCGGGTGACTTAACTACTCTGCAAGAAGTGAGTAAAAAAATTAATTATAAATTTTTAAAAGCAGATATAAGCGATAAAAATAAAATTAATAAAGCTTTAAAAAGTTTTAAACCAGATATTATAGTTAACTTAGCTGCTGAAACTCATGTTGATAGATCTATTGATAATCCTAATACATTTATAAATACAAATATAAATGGCACACTAAATCTTTTAAATGAGAGTTATAAATATTTTTTAAGATTACCCAAAAATAAAAAATTTAAATATATTCAAGTTTCTACAGACGAAGTTTATGGGTCTTTGGGAAGAAAAGGATTTTTTGAAGAAACTAGTCCTTATAGACCTAACTCACCATATTCTGCTAGTAAAGCTGGTGCAGATCATTTGGTAAGAGCGTGGTATAAGACTTATAATTTTCCAGCAATAGTCACCAATTGTTCGAATAATTATGGTCCATTTCAGTTCCCAGAAAAATTAATTCCGCTGATAATTCAAAACGCACTTTTAAAAAAAAAATTACCAATTTATGGAAGTGGAAAACAAATTAGAGATTGGATATATGTTGAGGATCATGTTAGAGCATTAAAAACTATCTCGGTAAAAGGAAAAATAGGAGAAAGCTATAACATTGGTGGTTCTAGTGAATTAAAAAATATTGATGTAGTTAAAAAAATTTGCATTTATCTTGATAGAATAAGACCAATTAAAAATTTTACATATACTTCATTAATTTCTCACGTTAAAGATAGACCAGCTCACGATTTTAGATATTCAATAAATAATAAAAAAATTTTCAAAAATTTAAAATGGAAACCTTTAATTAAATTTGATGATGGATTAGAAAATACTATATCGTGGTATTTGAAAAATCAAAACTGGTGTAAAATGATTTTACATAAAAAATATAAACTACAACGATTAGGTATTTTAAAAGATGAAAAAAAATAAGGCATTTAAAATTCCTTTTAATAAACCATTAAAAGTTAATAAATTCTATATTAATTTAAATGATAAATATTTATCAAATAAAACTTCAGGTAGAGGATTTTACACAAGCAAAGTTGAAAATTTTTTAGAAAAACTTTATAAAAAAAGAAATTCAAAGGTGTTATTAACAACTTCTTGCACTCATGCCTTAGAAGCCTCAGCTATTTTGTTGAATTTAAAAAAAAGTGATGAAATTATTGTTCCATCATATACCTTTGTAAGTACTGCTCTTTCTTTTTTTATGCATGGTGCAAAAATAAGATTTTGTGATGTTGGTTTAGACTTAAATATTAATCCTAATTTAATTGAAAAATTAATAAATAAAAATACTAAGGCAATTGTTGTTGTCCATTATGGTGGATTTGCGTGTGATATGGGTGCAATCATGAAAATTGCAAAAAAATATAAAATACTTGTGATAGAGGATAATGCACACGGTTTATTTGGAAAATATAAAGGTAAAGAATTGGGAACTTTTGGAGATTTGAGCACTTTAAGTTTTCATGAAACAAAAAATATTACATGTGGTGAGGGAGGTGCTTTAGTTATAAATAATAAAAGTTTTTATAAAAGAGCTAAACTAATTATAGAAAAAGGGACTAACCGTATAGATTTTCATAATGGAAACGTTAATAAGTATTCATGGGTAGATAAAGGATCTAGCTATGTAATGTCAGAAATTTTAGCATACAATTTATACGAAAATATTAAAAATTTTAGAAGAATTCAAATAAAGAGATCTAAAATATGGAACTTATATTTTTATGAATTGGCAGAGTGGGCAAAGCAAAATAATGTTAAAATACCTAATTTAACTAAACAAAGTTTACACCCCAACCATCTATTTTATTTAATTTTTCCATCGAAAAAAAAATTAAAACATTTTATTTTATACATGAAACAAAAAAAAATTCAGGTTGCCACACATTATTTATCTTTAAATAAATCTAAATTTTATAAAACAAGCCATAACAAGGATATTACGTTAATAAATGCAGAGAGTTTTAGTGAAAGATTAGTTAGACTACCGTTGTATTATAACTTAAATTTGACAAATCAAAAACAGATAATAAATGAAATAATTAAATATGACGTTTGATAACGAAATTGAAAATAAAATCTTTTTAATTACAGGAGTAAACGGTCAAATTGGTAGCTTATTATGTGAAACTATAATTGATAAAGGTGGATCGGTATTAGGACTGGATTTAGAAATTAGTAAAATTCAATCCTTAAGTAAAAAAAAAAAATGGAGTTCAAACTCATATTTATTTCTTAAAACTGATATCTCTAATGAAAAAAATACTAAGAAAAATTTTAATTTAGGATTAAAAAAGTTTAAAAAAATTAATTTTTTAGTCAATAACGCTGGCGCAAGTATTTTTACTAATTGGCAAAATAGAACTGAGAAAGATATAGACATTGTTACAAATGCAAATTTAAAAGGTACTTTAAATTTAATTAAAATTTTTTCGTTATATTTAAAAAATAAGAAAAAATTTGGTGCAATTGTAAATGTTGCATCTCTATATGGAATTGTCTCACCTGATCCAAGAATATATACAGATCTTAAAAGAAGAAACTCAGAAATCTATGGTGCTACAAAAGCAGGTATTATTCAAATAACAAAGTATTTCGCAACTAATTCTAAATATGATGGGATAAAAATAAGGATAAATGCTGTAGCACCAGGTGGTATTTTAAATGAGAAAAATCCTCAAGGTAAAGATTTTCAAAAAAGATATTCTAATAAATGTCCAGAGAATAGATTGGGATCAGCAATAGAAGTTGTTTGGCCAATATTATTCTTGTTATCTAAAAAAGCGAGTTATATAAACGGTCATACACTTGTAATTGATGGAGGTTTCACTGCATGGTAAATAATGAAAAATTATTTAAAAAAAACATAAAATTTGGTGAAAAGCATATTGGAGAAGGAAGTCCAGTATTTCTTATTGCAGAAATAGGTATTAATCATAACGGTGATTTAAATAAAGCTATTGATTTGATTAAAGCAGCAAAAGAATCAGGAGCTGATACTGCAAAATTACAAACTTATATTACTGAAAAAAGAGTTAAAAAGGATAATCCAGTTTATGATATTTTAAAAAAATGTGAATTATCTTTTAAAGATCATAAAGAGTTATTCGATTTTGCAAAAAGTATTAACTTCAATATTTTTAGTACAGCTTTTGATGAAGACTCAATTAATTTACTTGAGGAACTAAATACCCCTGCTTATAAAATTGCAAGTTTTGATAGTGTTAATAAAAAATTAATATCTAAAATAGAAGAGACTAATAAACCAGTTATTATGTCAACAGGCATGACTACCAAAAGTGAATTAGATGAAGCTTTAAATATAGTCTCAAAAAATAGAACCAAGGAAACTGAATTAGCTATAATGCATTGCGTATCATCTTATCCTTTAGAAGAAGATGAAGCTAATTTAGCAACTATAAATTATATAAAAAGCTTTTTTCCTGGTCCTGTAGGATTTTCAGACCATTCTTTAAATGATACTCTTATAAAATACTCGGTTGCATCAGGATCAAGTATAATTGAAAAACATTTTACTTTGTCTAGAGAAGAAGAAGGACCAGATCATAAATTATCTGCAGACCCAAAAATGCTAAAGGAAATTGTAAATCAAATTAAAATTATTGAAAAAATATTTGGAGAAAAGTTTTTAGGTGTTAGAAAAAATGAGAAAAATTCAACGATTTTTAGAAGACTCTCATAATTCATGGTAAAAATCTTATTTAGGTGTGACGGCGGAACAGCACCCGAAATTGGATCAGGACATATTTACAGGTGCTTAAGCTTAGCTAAAAATTTAGTAAGAAAAAATATTATAAAAAAAAAGGAAGTTATATTTCTCACAAGAAATGATAAAGGTTACACCTTTGGAAAAAAAATTCTTAAAAATTCAGGATTTAGATATAATTTAATATACATCGGTAAATTTAATTCACAATTAGAGTCTGAATATATTTTAAAATTTTCTCCAAAATTAGTTATTCTTGATAGACTAAAAACAACTATTTCATTTGTTAATAAATTAAAAAAAAAAAGTAAAATAATTACTTTTGACGATCGGGGATCAGGAAAAAATGGGTGTAATTTAGCTATCAATGCAATTTTTTCTGATGTTCCAAAAAGCAAAAATCTAGTTCGTGGATATAGATATTTAATTTTAAATATAAAAAAAATAAAAGAAAATAGATCTTTTAGTAAAATCAAAAATGTTTTTGTGTCTTTTGGAGGACACGACAAGAGGAATTTTTTTAGATTTTTTTTAAAAAGTTTAGATAATTTTGATAAAAAAATAAAATTTAATATAATTGTTAACAGTTTTTCATATAATAAAATTAAAAAAGAATTAAATAAACAATATAAAAATATAAGTCTTTATGTTTCACCAAGAAATTATAACGATATATTTTTAAAATGTGACCTAGCAATATGTTCGGGAGGTTTGACATTATTTGAGGCATGTGCGTTAGGTTTACCTACAATAGCCTTACCGCAAAATAAACATCAGTATGAAAATATAAAAAAACTACTTAAAAATAAAAGTGTTATGTTAGGAACTAAAGTATTTAAAAAAGATAGAAATTACTTTAATTTAGTTATAAGGAAAGTTCTTGAAGATAAAAAATTGCGAAAAAAACTTTCATATAATTCAAAAAAATTGATAGACTTAAAAGGTTTGTTAAGAATAACAAACATTATTAAAAATTATTTATGAAAAAAAAAATAGTAATATTTGGTTGTCAAAAAATAACTTTTGATCTAATTAATTTTTTATTAAAAAAAAAAAATGTTGAATTATCATTAGTTGTTACATACGAATTGCCTCATGATTTTATTAACTCTGGAGTTGATATAATTAAACTCTGTAAGAAAAAAAAAATTAAAACAAAAATATGTAAAAAAATTGATAAAAATATTGAAGATATAATTAAGAATATCGGGCCTGACTTAATAATTTCGTCTTATTACAGAAAAATTTTGAGCAAACCTATATGGTCAGCATCCAAAATTCTAAGCATAAATATACATCCAAGCATATTACCATTCTATAGGGGCCCTGTGCCTACAGCTTGGGCGCTTATAAATATGGAGCGATATACAGGAGTGACTATCCATAAAATTAATCAAACAATTGATGGAGGTGACATACTGTTTCAGAAAAAATTTAAGATAAGAAAATCAGAAACAGGTTACGAATTGTACTTAAAATCTATGAATGAGGGATTTTACTTGTTTAAAAAAAATTTCAATAAATTACTAAATAATAAAATAAAATCATATAAACAAAAATTGGGAGGCTCATACTATGGACCAAGAAATGATTTTGATTTCATAAATTGGAGAAAAAAATCTGAAGAAATAGATGCATTGGTTAGAATGAGATCATATCCTTTCAATACTGCTCAAACTATAATGCACAATAGATATTTTTTTATTAATTCAGTTAAAATATTAAATAAGAAAATCTTGGTTCAAAAACCTGGTAAAATTTTAAAAGTAAATAAAGATGGTACTTTTATTGTTTCAACATCAAATGGCTCTATTTTAGTAAAAGATTATACAGTTGTGCCAAAATTTAAAAATATTTATGAAAAAAAAATATATATTAAAAAGGACTCTTCATTTCGATGGAAAATGTAATTGAGATATTAAATCTTAAAATCTTTAGAGAATGAGTATAAAATTATATGATTTACTTATTAATAATAAGTAATTTAATCCGATATTAAATATGATAAAATTTCTTATATGGTTATAAAATCAAAAAAAACTAACAAATTATGGAAAAGGGCAGAGAAAATAATTCCTGGTGGAAATGGTCTTCTTTCTAAAAGACCAGATAGATATGCTCCTGATATATGGCCGACATACTTTAAATCTTGTTCAGGTGTAAATGTAATAGCACTGAATAACAAAAAATATATTGATATGGCTCAAATGGGTATTGGAAGTTCAATATTAGGTTATGCAAATGATGAATTAAGTGATCATGTAAATTCTATAATTAAAGGTGGGGTAAATTGTACATTAAATTCATTAGAAGAGGTTTCTTTTGCTGAAAAATTATTAGAACTTAATCCATTTGCTGGAGGAGTTAAGTTTGCTAAAACTGGAGGAGAAGCAATGGCAATAGCAGTGCGAATTGCAAGGGCTCATACAGGAAAAGATAAGGTGTTATTCTCAGGATATCATGGATGGACTGATTGGTATCTGGCTGCAAATATTAAATCATTAAAATCTTTAGATAACCATTTATTACCTGGGCTTGAACCAACGGGAGTGCCCAGAGGTTTGGCAAATACTGTAATACCTTTTAAATACGATGACGTAGAGGATTTTGAAAGAGTTTATTCAAACAATAAAGATTGTGGAATAATTTGTATCGAAGGTGCAAGATATGATTATCCAGATCAAAAATTTTTAAAAAAGATAATGTCAGTAGCAAAAAAAAATAATCTTATAATTATCTGTGATGAGATAACATCAGGTTGGAGAGTTACAGATGGAGGGGTATATAAAATAAATAATTTTAAACCTGATATAGTTGTATATGGAAAAGCATTAGGAGGAGGTTTCGCAATTTCAGCTGTAGTTGGAAAAAAAAATATAATGAATAGTGCAACAAATACTTTCATAAGCTCTACAATGTGGACAGAAAGAGTTGGTCTCGCAGCAGGATTAAAAACTGTTCAAATACTCACGCGAGATAAGGTTTGGAAAAATTTAATTAAAATTGGCAATTTAATATCGAAAGGTTGGAAAAACTTATCACAAAAATATGAATTAGATATTTCGATCAGTAACTTCGAGCCTTTAGTTACAATGAGATTTAATTATAAAGAAAAAAACCAAGAAATAATTACTTTATTTACGCAAGAAATGTTACATAGAGGATATTTGGCATCTACAAGTGTATACGTTTCAAATGCCCATACTAAACAGATTATAGAAGAGTATTTAAAAAACGTGGATGAAGTATTTAAATTAATATCTTTAGCTATAAAGAAAAATAATGTTAAAAAATTATTAAAAACATCAATTAGATCAGATTCTTTTAAAAGATTAACGAAATGATTGCAGTCATAATTCAAGCAAGACTAGGGTCTACAAGATTTCCAAATAAGATACTAAAAAAAATAAATAATAAGGAAACAGTCCTTGACTACATTATTGAGAGGATTAGTAAATCAAAAAAGATTGATAAAATAATTATAGCAACAACAAAAAATAAAATTGATGATAAGATTGAAAAACATTTAAAAAAAAAAAAAATATTATTTTTTAGAGGATCTGAAAATAATGTTTTATCAAGATATTATTATTGTTCTAAAAAATTTAAAGTTAATCTTATTATTCGTATTACATCTGATTGTCCATTAGTGGATCCTAAAGTTATTGACAAAATGATAGACACTTTTCAGAAAAAAAAACTAGATTATTTAGCAAATACAGCTCCAATAAAAAAACCTATGTGGCCAGATGGTAGTGATATTGAAATCTTTTCATATAAAGCTTTAGAAAAAGCTTTTAGATTGTGTAAAAATAAATTTTATAGAGAGCACGTAACATTTTTTTTCTGGAAGCGA
>MDTG01376364.1_pt1 | contig 20949 bp, 17 predicted proteins | sample 811421 | NCBI WGS metagenome assembly MDTG01 (sample SAMN05326645, study PRJNA326480) | marine metagenome | isolation source: seawater | place: Pacific Ocean: South East | collected 2011
AAGCTATTCATGCTGCTCGGATGGCGCTGAAAGGTGATGGAAATCATTTCGTCTCATTAGATAAAGTGATTGAAACAATGCGGAAAACTGGCCAAGATATGCACCTGAAATACAAAGAGACCTCAAGAGGCGGTTTAGCAACCAATGTGCTTGAGGTTCCGGTAAATATTATTGAATGTTAGAGAGCTTTTGGATTGAAAAATATTATCATAGTTGGTGCAAGCCACGCCGCAATTGAAGCGATCTCATGTCTTCGTAAATTTGGATGGAATGGTAATATTGTTCTTATCGGTGACGAAGATGCCTATCCTTATCAGCGCCCTCCCCTCTCAAAAGGTTATTTAAAAGGTGAGATAAGTAATGAGAAATTATTACTACGAAATCCAAATTTTTATAAAAAGCATAACGTTAGAATACTTCTCGGGCATAAGGTTATAAAAATCAATAGGAAGAGAAATTTTATAGAACTAAATAGTAAAGAAACTATTAATTATCATAAATTGATACTTGCCACAGGAACAAGACCAAGAAAACTGGAGATACCAGGGAGTACAATGCCTCAGATCCGCTATCTTCGCACAATTGATGACGTTAATTTTCTGAAAAACAAAATTACACAAAATACAAACTTACTAATAATAGGGGCAGGCTATATTGGTTTAGAAGTGGCTGCTTCAGCCATCATGAGAAAAGCAAATGTCACAGTAATAGAGTCCGCAGATCGTGTGTTGAGCAGAGTCACCGGAACAGCAATTTCAAGCTTCTATCATAAACTACATGCAACTAGGGGAGTTAAAATCCATCTTAATAGTGCTGTAGCAGAATTCAGATCTTCACAAAATGTCAATTTTGCAAACTTTGAAAATGGGGATCAATGCGTATTTGATTGGGCTGTAGTTGGTATAGGTGTTATACCAAATATTGAAATTGCAGAGGATGCTAACCTTGAGTGTAATAATGGGATAATGGTTAATGAATTCACACAAACCTCTGATAGTGATATTCATGCCATTGGTGATTGCAGTAACCATCCAAGCTTCATATACCAGAAAAGGATTCGTCTTGAATCTGTCCCAAACGCACTAGCTCAGGCTAAAACCGCTGCAAAATTTATTTGTGGTAGCCAGCAACCTTATGATCAGGTTCCGTGGTTTTGGTCTGATCAATATGACATTAAATTACAAAGTGTCGGTCTAGCAATTGATTATGATAGGGTGATTCTAGATGGTGATGAAGAAAGTCATAAATTTACAGTCTCATACATCAAAAATGATCAGATAGTTGCTTTAGATGCGATAAATTCACCTAGGGAATTTTTACAAGCGAAGAAAGAAATAAGTAAATTAAGCTCCAGCAACTCAAACATTCTTGTGCCAGAATAGTAAGAGTTTAAGCATCATTCGAGGAATATTGTTACAAGCAATCAAGCACATATATTAAAATTTTAATAGCAGTCAAAATAGTATTTAATATTTCTTAATGGGAGCATCTAGTTAATATTATTATTTACAAGTCCTAAATATGTTAGTTTCAATGCTAAGGAAATAGATTGTTTTGCAAAAAAGAGGAGCCCCCTATGAATCAAGGTCGATTTATTAAACAAAAAATATTCATTTTTCTTGGAATATTACTGACTTTCGGAGTTTGTTCTGCAGAAAAAATAGTACTCAAAGCTGGGTTCATTTTGGATGTTAATAATGGCAGCATTCTTACGAAGCATAATATTATTATTGAGGATGGCAAAATCACGGATATCTCAAGAATTGTACCCAATGATGCACGATTAATTGACCTATCGGAGAGCTATATTTTACCTGGTCTGATTGATATGCATACACATTTAGTAGGTGTACTTGAAAAAAGTTATTTCTCAAGTCTTTTTCAGTCTCCTCACAGAGCCATGATTGGTGGCGTTGCAAACGCAAAAACAACGCTGTTGGCAGGATTCACTTCAGTGAGAAATGTTGGTGCACCGGATTTTATGGATGTTGCATTGAGGAATGCAATTGATGCAGGTGAGATTCCAGGTCCGAGAATGAGAGTTTCAGGGCCCTCTATTGGTATAACTGGCGGGCATTGCGATAATAACTACCTAAACCACTCTTTTGAGCAATATAGCGATGGAGTTGCAGATGGTCCTTGGGAGATCAGAAAAAAAGTACGGAATAATGTTAAATATGGTGTAGATTTAATTAAATTCTGTGCTACTGGAGGCGTCTTTTCGCATGGGACTAAGGTTGGTTTGAGACAATACACACTGGAAGAAATGAAAGCAATAATTGGTGAGGCGCATGATAGAGATAGAAAAGTTGCAGCTCATGCACATGGCACTGAAGGAATAAGATACGCCATACTCGCGGGTGTTGATTCAATCGAACATGCTACTTTCTTGGATAAAGAAACTGCGATACTCGCTAGAGAAAATAATGTGACGTTGGCCATGGATATATACAATACTGACTATACCCAAGAACATGGGAGAAAAAATGGAGTGCCCGAAGCCAACCTAATAAAAGACCGTGAAACAGGAGATAGCCAGAGGAATAGCTTCAAAATAGCCGTCGAAAATAATGTTAATCTAGTCTATGCTACAGATTCTGGTGTTTATCCTCACGGTGACAATGCAAAACAATTCCCAATAATGGTTGAGTATGGGATGACTCCAATTCAAGCAATACGTTCGGCAACTATTATTGCTGCTGAATTATTGGATTCTTCTTTAAAAATTGGACAAATCAAACCAGGTTATCTTGCTGATATTATTGCAGTAAGTAAAAATCCACTAGAAGATATAACAACATTCGAGACTATCACTTTTGTAATGAAAGATGGCAAAATCTATAAACAACTTAATTAATGATCAAATGATTTCACTCATGAATAAACTTAAAGAAATGTTAATTGCAGCACCTATCACCTACTTGTTCCTATTAACAGCATCTCAAGCCCAAACTATTAATTGGGAGATTAAACAACCAGGCTCCCAGAGTGTCAATGCGAAAATCATAGAAGAGCTTCATGAGGAATTTAAAGATGGTCAGCATGGTTACATAGACAGCTTCTTGATAATTAGAAATAATCAATTGATATATGAAAGATACTATAAAAATAACTACGACGATTTAACAAAAAATCGACGCCTTGAACAAAATATAATCATGCAGGAAAATTATGGCGATAATACTCGTGATATTTATAACTATTATGATCCTGAGTGGCATCCTTACTACAGAAATACAGACCTGCATACGATTCAATCAGTTAGCAAAAGTGTAACGTCTGCATTGATAGGTATCGCTATAGATCGAAATGAAATCCCTAGTATAAATACTAAGATTAGCAGTTATTTTCCTGAATATAGTGACTATTTCAATGATCCATTAAAACAATCTATTACCATTCATGATCTGTTAACAATGACAGCTGGCATAAAATGGGATGAGAGTAGTTTTCTTTATACGGATCCATTAAATAATGCTGCGACTATGGAGAACAGCCAAAATTGGTTGAGTTACATACTATCTTTACCAATGAGTGATGTTCCTGGTAAGAAATTTGTTTATAACAGCGGAATAACAATACTGCTCTCTCATATATTGTATGAAGCCACTGGTATGCATGTCGATGCATATGCAAAAAAATATCTATTCAATCCATTAGGAATAGAAAATTTCTACTGGAAAAAAACTCCTTTGGGTCTTACTGATACTGAGGGAGGTCTTTACCTGTCGACACGTGATTTTGCTAAAATAGGACACTTGTACTTAAATGAAGGTCAAGTAAACAACCTTCAGTTACTAAAAAAGAAATGGGTGGAGGATACTATGGCGCCTGATACCAATATTTCAGACAGCTCAAGGAAATACGGTTATCAATGGTGGTTAGTCCCTTATGAAAACAACGATGAAAAATTTATCTTAAGTGGGAGTGGCTATGGAGGCCAATATTTACTTATTATTCCAGAGTTTGAGTTAATTGTAGTTTTTAATGGTTGGAATATTTTTGATAAAGATAGACCAAGTATCGAATATTTATCACAGAGAGTATTGAAAGCTATTCAATAATCACCTGATAATAACGAGCCAGCATTTGGTACTTTCGCCTCCAGCCCAAGCTTTTTCAGAATGCAGTAAGTAGTACATACAGCAGCTGAAACAACTGGTATCCCGATCTCATCCTCGATAGTTTTAATAACAGGAAGAGAGGGCATTTGAACACACGCGGAAACAATTAGGGCATCAGCGCCATCGAGATTAAGGTTTAGCGCATGCTCTCTCAGATTCCTGGGGTCTTGTGCCGCTACTTCAAGATTATTTGGTATCTCCAGTGTATGCCAGTCGAGGACTTTGAAACCTTCATTTTCAATATATGAAACAACCATCTTTGCTAAAGGCTTCATATAAGGCGACAAAAGAGTCACATTTTTTACTCTAAGAGCCGTCAAACCATCAATTAGTGATCCTGCGCTGGTAACTATAGGTGCGCTGGCATTATTTTCAGAAGTTCGTTTACCGAGACGTTTTTCAGATTCCCTATGATATCCCTTGCCCATACTCATAATAGCAACCAAACAAGCATAGCCAATGATATCAACATCAGCATCTGACAATTCATCAGCACATCGATCTGATTCAGAATCCATCTTTTTTAATTCTGATTCAGTAACACTTTTCATCCTCATTCGACTTGAATGAAATGTGAAGCGCTCTGGAAAAATAGACTCACGCGCCCTCAACATTGCTGGAATCTCTGTTTCCATGGTGATGTTTGAGCTAGGAACAATCTGACCTATTCTAAATAATTCTTTCATTGTAATTTATCTAGATACCTTAAACTGCAATCACTGAATTGCGAATTTTGCCAATACCTTCGATACTGGTTTCCAGGACATCGCCTGGCCACATAAACTCCTGAGGATCTCTTCCTGCACCAACACCTGCCGGTGTCCCAGTTGCAATTATATCACCTGGCTCAAGAAGTAATCCCTGACTAATATCTTCAATTAAATCATTAATGTTGAAAAGCATATACTTTGTACTAGAGTTCTGCTTTTCAATACCATTAACATGACATTGAATATTAAGATTATGTGGATCCTTAATTTCATCTGCGGTCACTATACAAGGACCCATAGGAGCAAAAGAATATTGTGACTTTGATACAACCCATTGACCTGCTCGTCTACAATCACGAGCACTAATATCATTAATTACCGTATACCCAAAGACATAATTAAGCGCTTCATCTTTATTAACACGATGGCATTTTTTACCAATAATTACAGCTAATTCTGCCTCCCAGTCCAATTGCTGAGTGATATTTTTATTATGACAAATTGAATCACCATCACCTATCACAGCAGTTGGTAGTTTTGTGAATATTACAGGTTCTTGTGGTAATTCCGACGAGGTATCAAGTGAGCGAGCTGCTTCTGCAACATGCTCAGTATAATTCAATCCAATTCCAAATATATTCTTTCTAGGACGAGGAATTGGTGCCAATAACTCAGCATTCGTTGCTGGTATTGAGGTTCCCAATAAATCCCTTGTTTCAGCCTGATTTAGCACTTCAGATAGAGCTGATACTGCAATTGAGCCAAGATCAATAAAATCAAGCATGTTACTTGGAAAATCAAGGCCAATCTCAAACCCAAAATCCTCGACATCAACAATCAATTCATCCCATATTACTCCCAATCTTGAAGCCTCATCAGCCACTCGATATGTCACTAATTTCATAATCTATAATCCTTTTAAATTAACTTATTATTACTTGATAGCCATTATTATCATCTAAGGGCTCTTCAATATAAAGATTCAAAGCCTCCATTACAGGGAAATCATTAAATGAATACAAGAATGCCTCTTCATTCTTACTGGTATTGACATGCTCATGCCAGACCCAGGATGGGATGCAGAATATGTCATGCTCTTGCCAATCATATCTTTGACCACCAATTATGCTATAACCTTTTCCACCAGCACAGTTATACATAACGTTCCCAGTATGACGATGAGCTTTTGTATGTTGATTTGGCCTCAACATTTGCATATGTGCCCCCATGGTTTTCATCGCCCAACCACCATCAATAGGATTAGAATAGCGAAGTATATAACCATCATAAGGACAACCATCACCTGCTTTTTCTAAATTATATAAGGCTTTCTTTGTATCCTCCCAACGATAAACCAAAAGTGGTGAATAAGGTTTATCCCATGGCTTTCTTCCTGCTGGGATCAAACCGGGAGCACCATAACTTAATGGTGAGTCATCAATATTATACTCAGCTTTTTGCGTTTCTTCTGGGTAGACACTATAAAAATTTGTTTCCAATGAGTTCATCAATGGAATATCAAGACCATCTTGCCAGATAGATACCTTGCCATCATCAAAAACCCCATGATCATGCCAACAGCCATTCGGAGTTAGGACATAATCATTTTTATTCAGAGTAACTTGATGCCCATCTACGACTGTATATGCACCACCGCCCTCCATAATAAAACGCTGAGCGGATGCCGTATGTTTATGGGCAGGTGTAATCTCACCAGGTTTCATAACTTGCAAACCACTAAATAACCATCCAACGCAAGCTGTATGCTCTCTCCCAGCATCGGAATCATTCATTAATACAATTACTCGTCTTCCAGCCTCTTCAGGCTTAACTAATTCAGCTGATTGTAAAACTAAATCTCGCAACTCCCCATAACGCCACAGCGTTGGATTGTATCTAGTAATAGGCTCCCAGGGCTCTATTTCATTCGCTCTTCTCCAGAAAGCTGTTGTAGATTTTTTTTCTAATTTATCATAAAAATCAATTAGTTCTGGGCTATCCTTAACGTTAGATCTACCTCGTAATTTATCACGAGGATCAGTTATTTTAGTTTCAGTCATCCTCATTCCTACTTGTCTTCAAACTTTGATTATATGAATCTTCACTGTACACCTCATTCACAAAAGTCAATGGTGTCTGGACTGTTCGGTTGACCCTTAAATCAAATATATCAAAGCGATTATAATGCCCCAAGATATCATGCATTTGTTTGGGCTGTATGCATCTATTAAGATCAATTTCCGCATAAACTATCCCTTCATCATCAATTAGGCCCTCGCCTACAAGATTTCCATCTGGACCTATCACCCCAGAAAAAGCACCGCTCTCTCTAGTCAGTAACTCTCTTGCGTTAGGGACAAACCGCTCCATTTCTTGAATAATCTCCTCAGAAACTGCTGAACATGAAATAATAGTGAATATTTTACCTTCAAATGAATGAGTCATACCGCGTAATTTAATTGCTTCAGCCATATTATAATCACTTGGTGCTGTTGGCAGGCCAATATAATTAGCGACATGCACTTGTTCACCCTGAGCCATCAGAGTAAAGCGTGCTAATGGATTTGTATTTTCTCCACAGGCTAGTGTTCCAAGTACACCAATCTCAGTATCATGCACTGTTAATGTTGAGCCATCGCCCCCACTCCATGTTAATTTTTCTGCCCACGTTGGAACTAATTTGCGATGACAACCAAGAATCTCTCCAGTAGGACTAATTGTCAGATTTGTATTATACAAAGTTCCCAGTTTTTTTGGTCCACGCTCATTTACACCAATTACAACAAAGCAATCGTTTAACCTAGCTGCTCGACTAAGTGCTTGAACCTCAGGCCCATCTATATCAATGCTGTTATGATAAAGTCGCTCAAAAAAAGCTGATCCCTCAGTTGGGCTCATTATCCAGCTCCAATATGGATAGGCAGGAATAAAGACTTCAGGGAAAGCTACTAAACGCGCACCATTACTGGCTGCCTCTTTAATTAAGTCACATGCCTTCTTAACCGTCAATTCTGCATTCAGGTATATTGGTGACGCCTGAACCGCAGCCGCTTTAAAAATTGGTAAAGACATAATAATTTATCCTATTAGCTTAATTAAAAAGCCACTTCAAATCATGTGTACAAAGCAATGGTCTCTTCCTTCTCTTCCCAGTTTGTAGATTCAGTAACATCAGCAATGAGCTCAACCGCATCATAAAGATCTTGATACCGCATATATAGCGGTGTTATTCCAAATCGAATGATATCTGGGGAGCGAAAATCACATACCAAGCCATTCTCAACCAGAGCTCGACTTAAAGCGAACCCATGCAGATGCCTAAATGAGACATGACCGCCTCTTTTCTCATCGTCCAATGGACTTGCAAGTTCAAATTCTTTAGATTTAAACTTATCCCTCATTAACTCTATGAATATCGCACCAAGCTTTTTTGCCTTCTTCCTTAATAGCTTGATATCAGCTTTCAATGATATATCTACCCCACATTCTAAAGCAATCAATCCTAATAAGGGTGGAGTACCACACATAAAACGATTGATATTTTTTGCGGGCTCATACTGCAGATTAAAAGCAAAAGGATTCGCATGACCAAACCAACCAGATAAAATAGGGTCAATCAGAGATTGATGACGTTTAGCAGTATATATAAATGCGGGTGCACCAGGACCCCCATTCAGAAATTTATAACCACAACCCACCGCGAAATCAACATTACAACCATTCAAATCCACCGGAATCGAACCCACACTATGACTCAGATCCCAAATCACTAGAATTCCTCTTTGATGTGCTTGCCTAGTAATTTCTCTCATATCTGAAATTTCACCTGTCTTGTAATTTACCTCTGTCAATAATAGAGCTGCCACCGATTCATCAAGTGATTCAATTAAGCTTGAAGATGGAACTATTTTTGGGGTAATTTTTGATGGTGCAAAAGTCTCAAGGCCTTGCATCATATATATATCAGTAGGAAAATTTTCCTCTACAGTCAATATAATCTTGCGCTCATGGTTGACTTGAAGTGCAGCAACTATGGCTTTAAATATATTTATAGAGGTAGAATCAGCGGCAATGACCTCCCCATTACCTGCACCTATCAATTTAGCGATCTTATTCCCAATTCTTTGTGGTGAAATACCCCAATCATGATTGATCCATGATCTTATTCCACCCTGACCCCATTCAGAAGAAATTACGCTACTCATTTTTTTTTGTGTTATTTGAGGAGCTAATCCCAATGAATTACCATCAAAATATAAAGTATTGTCTGGGATCTGAAACTCTTCCCTGAATGATTTCAAAGCATCATTCTTATCCAAATCAAGCAGTGTATTTTTATCAATCATATATGCTTTTATACCATTGATTTTTACAACGGACACTCATTGAAATTCTCTTGTCTTTCAGCGCTCAATTTTGTTCGCATCGACCATAATTCAGGAAAGAAGCTTATATTTAGAGCCTTCCTTAAATACTCAACACCAGACGAACCAGCTGTACCAGGACTATGACCAATTACTCGAGAAACTGTTTTCATATGCTTAAACCTCCATTCCTGGAAATAATATTCAAGCGAAGTAATCCGCTCGGCTAACATGTATAACTCCCAATACTTCTCAGTATCCTCATAAATTATCTTCCATGCTCTCTCAATCTCAGGAGATGCTTGGTATTTTTTTGACCAATCTCTTTTCAAAGCTGCCGAAGGTATTTCGAATCCTTTTTTAGCTAATAATCGCAACGCCTCATCATACAATGATGGTTCATTGAGGATTTTTGTTAATGCATTATATATTTCTTTTTCATTTTGATGGACTGCAATTAAATCTTTGTTTTTATTTCCCAGCATAAACTCGAGTTCCCGATATTGGTGTGATTGGAACCCAGAAGCTTTTCTCAAATAACCTCTAAATGTTAGAAAGTCATGCGGCGTTAATGTTGCTAAAATTTCCCATGATTGAATCATATGCCTTTGTATTGAGGCGATCCTATCAAATGTTTTAAATGACCTTGATAATTGATCATCTTGAATGCATTTAATAGCTATTCTTAATTCATGTAAGCAAAGCTTTATCCATAACTCCATGGTCTGGTGCACGACAATAAATAAAGTTTCATCTGGCTCACCTGAAACACCAACTTGAGATGAGAGTAAACGCTTTGTTTGCAGGTGAGAGTTATAGGTTAATTCGGTATCCCATTCTATTTTTTCACCGTCAATCTCAGTGCTGAAAGTTTCGATACCATCAATCTTTGAGCTTTTGATTTCTGCCATTTAAAGGCTCTCCCTTAATATTCAAGTAATAATTGAATATAGATCACGTAAAATAATAAATTTTGTTAAAATGCTAACAGTTTGCTATTTTTATTGTCAGTAATTTATTAATAAATAATAATAAAATATGATCTCTATCATTTACATCCTCAGGTATATCCTAACTATTTCAATTGTTTTTATATTTCTATTTAAGAATATATGTGCCACTGAGATAGATAGAAACCAGACTAAACCCAACATTTTATTAATTGTTGCTGACGACCTAGGTTGGTCTGATTTGGGCTCATTTGGTGGAGAGATAACCACACCAAACCTTGATACTCTAGCGTATTCTGGAATCCGATTAACAAATTTCCATACCGCACCAACCTGCTCTCCAACTAGATCAATGCTTCTAACTGGCACAGATAGTCATCTTGCTGGTTTAGGTAATATGGAAGAAGAGTTAGGGCCAAATCAAATTGGCGAAAAGGGTTATGAGGGATATCTTAATAATGATGTTGTTACGTTTGCAACATTATTAAAAGACTCTGGATACAGAACTATGATGGCTGGAAAATGGCACCTTGGTGCTAGTTTAGAGAAAGGGCCAGAATCTCGTGGATTTCAGGATGTTTTTGTCATTGCTAATGGCATCAGTAATCACTTCAAGCAGGAGAGAATTGTTGGTTTTGAAACTAACGTTATCACAAAAGCGCCTTATCGCGAGCACGGTAAATCAATTGACTTAAAAGAACCCTTCTACTCATCTGAGCTATATACAGATAAACTCATTTCTTATATAAAAAATCACCAGCTTCGTGAAGATATCAATCAACCATTTTTTGCTTATGCGGCATACTCCGCTCCGCATTGGCCACTTCAAGCACCTGATAAATTTATTGAAAAATACAAAGGTAAGTATGATTCTGGTTACGGAGAAATAAGAAGGTTAAGACTAGAAAAATTAAATAAATTGGGGTTAATTAATATCCCTAAAGCACCTATATCTGAACTCTGGCCGCAATGGAATGAGCTTGATCTTAAGACACAAAATAAAGAAGCAAAGAGGATGGAAGTATATGCCGGTATGGTTGAGGCATTAGATTACCATATTGGGAGAATGATCACTTATTTGAAAGATGCGAATCTATTTGATAATACTATCATCATATTCATGTCTGATAATGGAGCTGAGGGAAATGATCCAAGTGTAATTTTGGAGAATGCTTCTTGGATACCAGCAAACTTTGATAACAGTATTAAAAACATGGGGAGATCAAATTCACATATCTCCTATGGTCCGAAATGGGCAGAGGTAAGCTCAACTCCATTTAAGGGTTTTAAGGGATTCCCATCAGAAGGTGGCCTTTTATCACCTGCCATAATTTCATATAAAGAGTTCAAAGGTGATTCAGTTATAAGGCAATTCGCCTCAGTAATGGATATTGCTCCGACTATTTTAGATATAGCAAACGTTGAACATCCACAAAATAAATATAGTGGAAGAAATATTCATCCAATTAAAGGGCAATCAATATTACCGATGTTAATTAATGACAATAAACCTGAAATCTCAAACAACCGAATAACTGGATGGGAATTATTTAACCGGAGAGCGGTTAGAGCTGGCTCTTGGAAAATTACCTGGATTGAAAAACCATACGGTAAAGGTCGGTGGGTTCTTTATGATCTCGAAAATGATCCGCTCGAAGAGTACGATTTAGCAACCACAAATCCAGCAAAGTTAAAAGAAATGATAGCTCTATGGGATGAATACGAAAAAGAAAATGGTGTCATTATAGATCAGGATTTAAATCTGGGTTATTCAGGAAAGAATTTTCATTTTAAGCATTAATCTTATTTACATCTCTTCGATCCATTGCTGAATCAGGTGCACGCCCTCCTCGTGGATTAATGATCTTCCGGACTCAGGCATCATTATACCTGGATCAATCGAACGCATTCTGTAGAGCAAAATTGATTCATCTGCTTTGCCTGGCATAATTGAATATAAATTGCCCCCACTGCCTCTCCCTGCTGCTACTGGTTTCTTATATATCCCGAGTTGTTTTGGTCGATTTTCAGCAAAATTCAAATAAAGTCCACTAGATGCTCCATTGCCCGTTGCAATATGACAATGACCGCAATTAATTGCCAAATATGAGCGCGCACGCGCATCCAGATCATTATTCTCATCCTTCCAATTAACAACAGATTCCATTGTTTCTGGATAATGATCTATCATGCCACTCTCTAACCAATAATCTAATTGATTAACCGCTTCACTAGAAACTGGATGCCGAATATTTTTATTGAGATTTATGGCTTTTGGTCCAATTGGTTTAATGCCATTATTTGATTCATGGCACTCCTGACATTGATTTTTGTTAGGCACTCTATAACGCACACTCATTTGCTTGCCACTTTGATCAATCCATGATGTGTTAATTGTCGCGCCTGCTACTCTGAGAAGTGCTTCATCTTGATCATCATTCCAAACATAACTAGCTGCATCCCAGCCAGTGAATTTTTTTAGTAGCAATCGTGTCTCTAGGAGTTGTACTTCAGTTCCTGTATTTCGCTCATCCTTTTTATAGTAAAATGTTTTTATCAAAGCAGAACCAACAGGGAATTCATAAGTTGAATCTTTTGAATATCTTGCCACTAATTTATCTGGAATATATATGAATCTCTCTTTTAATGTGTAATCTGAGAATAAAGATGAAATTAATTCATAAGGGATCACATTCTCAGCTGGAAGCTGTGAGCTCATGTCCTGAAAGAATTGAAAGTCAGACAATCTTTCGGGAAACTTTTTAGCTATTATATATTCATCACGAACACCATCTGCTGCCTGCCCAAGAGAGCAAAAAATAATTAGAAAGAACCCCCAATAAATAAAATTTTTCATAAAAGAGCAATAAAGTTAGTATTAATGGTCCTGAGGTAAATTAATTTCTATCTCTGGAATAATTAATTCCTTATCTTGATAGTAATCCTGATAATTTCGATTAATAGGGTCAATAAAAGGTAGGTAATATCCGAATGGATCAAGCACGATTAAAGAAGCATCCCCATTATCACCAAGCATAATTCTCTCTTCATCAGGTTGGCCAAAAATCAAATCTTCGATTGGCATCAATCCGTCCCAGAATATATCTGGCATATCATTCTCAGCTAATTGGAAAAGCATTCTAGCGAGCTCATTACTTTCAATATCAGGACTTGCACCTGATTTTTTAAATCTATTATTGTGGATATATACTGAACGAGGATGAGGGTAGTAATTCTTATCAGTAGTATCCTGAAAATAACTGACAATCGCTAAATTGACCGTATCATTTTCAAAAAAATCGTTATTAAAAACCTCAATTATTGAATTTGCTAAAATTAACATACCAGTACCCCTAGGTACCGTGGCAACGATATTTCCCTCTGGTGCAAAGTTATCAGTATTATTATCAAAGGACTTATTATTATAAACACGTATATGATGACCGCCCTGTTGAGGTAAATCAGGTAAATCAAATACTAAGATACCGCCTGTATTTCTTGTGACAGTATTGCCAAAAACATCAGCATAATAGGAATTTTCAATTTCTATTCCAGCGACATTAAACATAGCTGAGTTATTTTTTACAATTATGTTCTCAGATTGTCCAACATAAATCCCAGCATCAGACGCGCCAATGGCGATACAACCCTCTATATAAACATTCTTAGACTGTACTGGATAGAGACCGTAAGCGCCATTCTCAGTGGCCGGCCCATTGGTCCACTCAACTCTCAAATTTATCATGTAAATCCCATCAACATCTACGACCTTAATGGCATCGCCACTAGCATTAATTACAGCGAAATCTCTCAAAATTACCTCATCAGAGCTAACCAATATCCCTTGTGCGCCAGATAATTGATTAGAAAAATCCAGGATTGTGGTTTCCATACCCTTACCTTTAACCGTTACCTCATTTTGAGCCAAAGATAAGCCATCCGTTAACCTATAAACTCCTTCATCTAATTGAATAGTATCTCCAGGTTTAGCCAAAATCATGGCTTCTTGAATTCGTTGTTGAGCATCTTCACCAGGTTGCAGGTGAAAAACTTCAGCGAAGCTAATGTTTCCTAGCAATAGCACATAAAAAATAATATATATTCTACTCATACCAAGCCTACTCTTATATGATTAAGTAAATCCTATAATGAGTTTATACTAATTAAACATTAAAAGAAGAAAGGCTTATGCAAAAAATTATTACCTACAAATTGCTTATTATATATTTTTTGACATTAGTCATATCGACTAAAGTAAGCGCTGATAAGCCATCTGACTTTATCGTCACGCATGCCAATATCTATACTGTTAATGATAAACAACCATGGGCAGAGGCGATGGCAGTAAAAGATGGAAAAATTATTTTTGTTGGAAACAACCAAGACGCTCTTCAATATAAAAATAAAAATACCCTTATTAAGAACATGCAAAGAAAAATGATATTACCTGGTTTTCATGATATCCATATTCATCCGGTTCATGGAGGTGTCACACACCTACAATGTAACTTAAATAATATACGTAAAATTAGTGAACTTTTAACAAAAATTAAGTCATGTGTCACAGATAGGACAACTAATGAATGGGTGGTTGGTGGAGGTTGGTCGATTGATATATTTTCCGCAGAAAATTTACCTGACAAAAAATTACTCGACTCGATAACCAATACTATTCCTATTTCACTAAAATCATCAGATGGTCACTCCTTATGGGTAAATTCCAAGGCTCTTGAAATAGCAAAAATAAACTCTGGAACACTTGATCCTGACAATGGGAAAATCGAGAGATATATAACCTCGGATGAACCATCTGGTCTCTTACATGAAGATAGTGCAATGATGCTTGTCATGAAACATCAACCAAAGTTAACCAGTGAAGAGTTAGTTGATGGGTTACGTTATGCACAGAATTTATTCCATAGTTATGGTATCACAGGGGTGCAGGATGCAATATTAAAATTAGATCCAGGTGATCCATATTATGGCTTAGATGCTTACAATTTCTTAGAATCACAAGGTGAGTTACAACTTCATATCATAACCGCCATGTTCTGGAAAAATGGGCAACCTCTAGAACCACAAATTGAAAGATTTATTGAGACAAGAAAGCAACAATCAGAGAGCGCCCTAATACATGCCACTTCTATCAAAATATGGCAGGATGGAGTTATAGAAACTTATACTGCAGCCATGCTTGAAGCCTATAGTGATCGAGAAGATAATTATCGTGGTGAACTGCAAAATTCACCAGATGAACTAAATACAGCGGTAACTGCGCTTGATAAAGAAGGTTTTCAGATTCATTTTCATGCTATTGGTGATAGAGCAATTAAAATAGCATTCGATTCACTTGAAAAAGCGCTATATTACAATGGTTTAAGAGATAGTCGTCATCATATTTCTCATATTGAGGTTTTTCAAGAAGAAGACATAAATAGGTTCAAAAGTCTAAATGTAATTGCAAACTTCCAGCCCTTATGGGGAATTCGAGATGAGTACATTACAGAGCATACTCATCCAAAAATTGGTAACGAGAGAAGTCAATGGCTCTATCCAATAGGTAGTGTGCACCGAACTGGTGCGACAATTGGTTTTGGGAGTGATTGGTATGTTACTTCTGCAAACCCTTTAGATGGGATAGAGGCTGCTGTAACTAGACTTGAGCCTAATGGATTAACAACAATCCCGTTAGGTGATAATGAAGAAATCGATCTTGCTACGGCAATTAAAGCCTATACCCTTAATGGTGCTTATGTTAATTTTCTTGATAAAAAAGTTGGCTCTATCGAAATTAACAAACAAGCCGATTTTATTGTTCTGGATCAAAATCTTTTTGATATCCCTTATTCAGAAATCAATGAAACGAGAGTTCTTGAAACATATTTTAATGGTCAACTAGTTTATAAAAAATTATAAACTTAAACCGAACCTTCAATGAAAAATAAATATCTTATTAAAAAAAATTACTTGGAGGGTAAGTGGTATTTAAAGCCTCTTAATAAATTACTGACTAAGAGGCAATTATGGGTCTTTAAATTAAAAACCATAAGGTCTGGTCTTGCTGTTGGTACTTTTATCGCATTTATCCCATTCCCAGGACATACAATAATGGCAATACTTAGCGCCAACCGATTAAATTTAAATCTCCCGGTAACAATACTTGGTACGCTGATATGTAATCCTCTCACAATAGGACCAATGTTTTATTTCTCATATCGATTAGGGATTGCCGCCTTGGGACTGGAAGAGCAAAACTTTAATTTTTCATTCAGCTTAACTTGGTTACAAAATAGCTTTGAAAATGTTTGGCAACCACTATTATTTGGGACTTTCGTATTAGGTTTATCATCAGCTTTTTTATGCTTTTTTGCCGCCGATATAATTTGGAAATTAGGTCTTGCCAAGTATTTAAAAAAAAGAAAGAATCGATCTATCTAGCCAAAATACATCCATCTTTTAATTCTAAAATACGATCCATTTTCTTTGTAATAAGTTCATCATGCGTCACAACAACAAGACTAGTGGCAAATTCTTGATGAAGCTCCAACATCAATTCCATAACATAGCGACCATTTTCAAGATCAAGGTTCCCAGTTGGCTCATCAGCCAATAATAGCTTTGGCTTGGTAATTAAGGCCCTTGCAACAGCAGCTCTTTGCCTTTCTCCACCGGAGAGTTTGGGGGGGCGATGACTCAATCTCCTACCCAATCCAACTCTCTCTAATAGGGTTGCGGCAGCATCCATTGCTTGATTTTTATCCATACCTCTTATTAATAGTGGCATAGCAACATTTTCTTGGGCAGAAAATTCAACTAACAAATGATGAAATTGGTACACAAAACCAATATATCTATTTCTAATAAAACTTTTTCGCACCTCAGCTATTTTATTTACAAGCTCACCATCAATTCGTACCTCTCCTGAAGAGGGTTCATCCAAGCCACTCATTATTTGAAGTAATGTTGTTTTTCCTGATCCAGAAGCACCAGTAATTGCAACCCTCTCTCCAGAATGAATACTCAGATCAATATTTTTGAGGACCACTAAATCATTGTTATTTTCATGAAAAGATTTGGAGATATTATTACAAACTAAAATAACTGGATTTATATCATTCAAATTTTCAATATCAGTCATAACGTAGGACCTCAGATGGAATAATACGCGATGCGCTCCAGGCCGGATATAAAGTTGAGAGTATTGACATAATAATTGCTATGAGAGCAATAATCATTACATCTGCTATTCTGACCTCTGATGGCAAATCACTTATAAAATAGACGTCAGAGGCTAGCACCTTTATCGTAAATATATTCTCTATAAACATTACCACCTGCTCAAGATTTACAGCAATAGTTACACCTAGAAGAACTCCCAGAACCGTCCCTGTGATCCCAATAATTGAGCCCTGAACTATAAATATCTTGATCACAGTAGTTGGTAGCATACCAATTGTTCTTAATATAGCGATATCATTTCGCTTATCTCTGACCACCATAACCAATGTTGAGACTATATTAAATGCTGCTACCGCAACAATTAAAAGCAAAATGATGAATAAAATCGACTTAGTAACCTGAATCGAGCGGAAAAAATTTATATGCCTTTGCGTCCAATCATCAATCAAGAGTTGATCACCGGTTGATAGTGCAAGCTCTCTTACAATTTCATAAGATTTATAAATATCTGTAACCGTAAGTCTGACACCGGAAACACTATCCCCCATTCTAAAAACTGTTTGAGCATCACGCAAATCTATTAGTGCGAGATTGGCGTCATACTCGCCCATACCAGAACGAAATACTCCTACGACTTTTAATTGTTTGGTTCTTGGAAATAAACCAAGTGGTGTTGACAATCCTTGTGATAAGTTAATTGTCACTTTCTCGCCAACAGAAGTATTCAACTTTTCCATCAATCCATTACCAAGAATAATGCTATATGAACCCTGATAAAGATTTTTAAGAGTACCTTCTATCATTAAATTCTCAATTTCTTCTGCCTCACCACTGATTTTAGTATCTAGCCCACGAAGCATCGCACTACTAATTTTTTGCCCTGAAGCAATCACCCCTTGACCATTAATATAAGGAGTCGCAGAGATGACTCGATCATTCTCTTCAAATTCACTAAGATAATCCTTCCATGGATATAATTTTTCAGTTGGGCTCTCAATATGGGCATGACCAGACATAATTAACAATTTCTCTCTTAACTCTTTCTCAAACCCGTTTACCACAGACAAAACCACAATTAGCACCGCCACAGCGGTCATAATCCCTAATACTGAAATAAGAGATATTGATGAGAGTGTACGATTATCCTTTTTAGAAAAAACATATCTAATTGCAAGCCAGTTTGTATATTGATTAACCATTCTAGTGGTCATACCTTAGTGCAATTGCTGGATTGATTTTGGCTGCTTGTATGGCTGGATATAGTGTTGCTGTAACGGTTAAGATCAAGGCAACTATCATTACCATAATGATGTCTTTTGAGGCCAATAAAGAGGGTATTGCAGTAACATAAAAAACATCCCCCGGCATAATTTGAAAACCAAAGAAACGTTCAATAACTGGGACCCATTCAGGAATATTAATGGCAGTATAAATCCCTAGCGCCCCTCCTGATAAAATCCCAAGCCAACCGATAGCTATACCTTGCAATAAAAAAATATATTTAATACTTTTGGCTGACATTCCTAATGTTCTTAACACTGCAATATCTGACCTTTTTTCCATCACCACCATTATCAAACTTGCAACTATATTGAATATTGCGACCCCAATGACCAAAAGAAGCATTAAGGACATCATTGTTTTTTCTAACTTAATTGCACGAAAGTAACTGGCATTTTGGATGGTCCAATCACTCGCAAGTAGCTGTTGTTCTTTAAACCTCTCAGTAATTCGCTGACTTATGGATGGAGCCAATATTGGGTCCTTTATATTGAAACGTAATTTTGAAATTCCATTAATATTAATTAATTTCTGAGCATCATCCAGATGAATTAAGCCGAGTGTTGAATCATACTCATGAATACCAGCTTCATATATTCCACCTACTAAAAAGCGATCAAGCTTAGGTTCTATCTGATTAAATTGGTTTACACTAGGAGTCAATAAGAGAATAGAATCACCTAAAACAACATTTAAGTTCCTTGCTAATACTCGCCCTAATAATATATTTTTAGCATCTGGTCTCAGGGCATTAAGCTCGCCTTGAATAAAGGTAACTTTATCGGTCAGCATATTTTTTTCATAGCTTGGGAGAACTCCATTAATACGTACCCCATTATTAATGGTGCCACTTCTTAACATGCCATCGAAATCAATGGTTGGAGAGATGGATAATATATTCTCGTCTGTCTGTATATCATTAACTATAGTTTGCCAATCACCAATATCATTATTATGGTTAGTGATATGTCCATGGGCAGACATACTGAGTAATCTTTCACGTAATTCATATTCGAATCCATTCATGACTGAAAGAATAATAATTAAAGCGGCCACACCAAGAGTTATTCCCATTAGAGAGATAGCAGTAACAAACGAAACAAAACCATTTTGTTTCCTTGACCACAGATAGCGAAAACTAATAAATAATTCAATCATATTCAAGTTGCGACACTTATTTAATAATTCACAAACATACCATTCTAACCCAGTTAGCAAAACGATAATCTAATAATAATAAAAAATTTACTGACTATTTTTATTGATAATAAATTGAGAAAAATTTAGATTTTTTAGTTATGATTCAAAAACAGAATTTAAAGGAGTAGCTGATGCATGATATGACCAAATTTTATATTAATGGCGAATGGGTGGAACCAGTTATACCGAATAAAATGGAGGTTCATAATCCGTCTTCAGATGAAGTATGTGGCCATATCAGTCTAGGCAGTGCTGCAGACGTTGATAAAGCAGTAATAGCAGCAAATAATGCATTTTCCACTTTTTCAGCTACCACAAAAAAAGATAGGTTAGAGTTATTACAATCAATATTAAATATTCTAATCGAACGAAACGAAGAGATTGCTTCTGCAATTATGGAAGAAATGGGTGCCCCATGGGAATTAGCCCTCAATGCTCAAGCTGAAAGTGGCCCACAACAATTTTCAGCAATTATTGATGTGCTAAAAAATTTCAACTTTGAAGAAATGGTAGGTACAACTTGTGTAGCCAAAGAAGCAATTGGGACATGCGCCTTAATTACTCCATGGAACTGGCCGATTAGCCAAATTGCTTTAAAAGTTGCCCCAGCAATCGCTGCTGGTTGCACAATGATCCTTAAACCTAGTGAAATAGCCCCTTTTAATGCAATGTTATTCACACAAGCACTTCATGATGCTGGTGTGCCTAAAGGTGTCTTTAATTTAATAAACGGCGATGGCCCAGATGTAGGAACTGCATTAAGTGGGCACCCAGGTATAGCAATGATATCATTCACAGGTTCAACAAGAGCAGGTATATCAGTTGCTCAAAATGCTGCACCAACAGTTAAACGAGTAACCCAAGAGCTTGGTGGAAAATCAGCAAATATTATCTTAAATGATGCTGATTTCACAAAAGCGGTATCAAATGGAGTAAAAAGCTGTTTCAGTAATAGTGGGCAATCATGTAATGCACCAACCAGAATGCTTGTACCTGAAAATAAATTGGACGAAGCAGCGCAAATAGCAAGTAAAGTCGCTCAAACTACTATCGCTGGTCAACCCAATGAAGAGAGTACCACTATCGGTCCGGTGATCTCACAGTTACAATGGAATAAAATACAGGATTTAATACAAGTTGG